>ERZ773235.25-NODE-25-length-197202-cov-15.022572_pt1 | contig 197202 bp, 182 predicted proteins | sample MGYA00580522_ERZ773235 | MGnify/ENA primary metagenome ERZ773235 (study PRJEB29015, sample SAMEA2737797) | human gut metagenome | biome: human gut; feature: human-associated habitat; material: faeces | place: China | collected 2012 ... | reverse complement strand
GCATGGTGGTTGACTTCGCCGTACACCAGCCAGACCGGGAGGACGGCGGCATACCAAACCCACACTTCCATGTGCTTTGTCCCATCCGCCCCATCGAGCAGGACGGTAAATGGGGGCTAAAGCAACGACGAGTGTACGAGCTGGACGAGGACGGAAATCGTATCAGAGACCAGAACGGCGAGTATGTTTTCAATGCCGTTCCCACTACCGACTGGGGCAGTCCCGAAACGCTGGAACATTGGCGGCAGACATGGGCGGAACTATGCAACGCCAAGTTTGCGGAGAAAGGGCTTGATGTTCGTATCGACCACCGAAGCTATGAGCGTCAGGGCGTGGAGCTTCTTCCCACCGTCCATGAGGGCGCAACCGTCCGGGCAATGGAGAAGAAAGGCATACGCACCGAGAAAGGCGAGTTCAACCGCTGGATCAGAGCAACCAATGCCGTTATCCGGGACATCAAGAAGAAAATCGCTCTCCTGTTTGATTGGATTGCCGTACTGGATGGAGCATCCTGATGAGGTGGACACGCAAAAGCTGGCGGACATCAGTGTGCAGATGCTCTCCTCCGTAGAACAGATCATCTAAAAAAGCTGCGGCAGTGCCGCAGCTTTTTTGCGTCCAAGCCCGGACACTTTTTGAAAATGTGTCGTTCCATCTATCCGCTGTCTCTTGTATGATGGAATCAAATCAGAGACAAGGAGAGATGTATGATGGCAGAGATCAAAATTCATGTGTTCCACACCGGCGAGGCATGCGTAGCACCGGATCTGCCCTTTGGCGGCGAGCATTGCAGCACGATCAAGGCATCCGGCGCGTTTGCAAAGAAATCGGAACGGTTGTGGCTGCCTGTGTCAGCCTATCTTATTGAGTGCAGCCACGGGAAGATAATCTTTGACTGCGGATGGCATCGGAATATGAGCCCCGATGGTGTGTTTGATAAAAAAGCGCAGATCAAGTCCCTCGGTTCGCTGCCGCTGTATGTAACAAATCAAGGACGAATTGAAAAAGGCTTAGCCATCGACGAGCAGTTGGCGGCGCTGGGCATTCATCCTGCCGACTTGGATTTGGTGCTGCTGTCCCATCTGGATTGCGACCACACCAACGGTCTGAATCTGGTGGCCGACGCAAAGCAGATCCTTGTGTCGAAAGACGAGCTGCTTTTTGCGGAGAACAAAACGCCCGTCAACCGCATCCGCTACAATGCGGATTGGTGGCGCAGCACGAAAATGCAGACCTTCGACTGGAACGGTACGGAAGGCCTTGCGGGAAAATCCTACGATGTATTTGGGGATGAAAGCCTCGTTATGGTCAATATCCCTGGTCATTCCAAAGGGCTATGTGCGCTAAAGATTACTGGTTCTGACGGGCGGTTCATACTACTTCTACGCCGATGGCGGTTACGCCCGAAAATCGTGGGAGCAGCTGATCACATCCGGCATTGCAGATGACAAGGCGGCACAGAAAAAGTCACTGGAATGGATACGAGAGCAAAGCCTAAACGCAAACTGCGTAGAGTCTCTTGCCAACCACGACCCCGATGTGCAGCCGCACATCATCGAATTGTGAGGTGGCTAATATGAGAAAAACAGTACTTATCACCGGCGCATCCGGCGGACTGGGTTTGGAGTTTGCCAGAATATACGCAAGAGAGGGTTTTGAACTTGTTGTAGTTGCCCGCAGCGAGGGGAAGCTCTATAAGCTGAAAAGCGAGCTGGAGACGCAGTATGACTGTCATGTATGGGTGCTGGCGCAGGACTTGTCTCAGCCAGACGCCGCCTATGAAGTATTCAATTACACCTTAGAGAAGAATATCACCATTGATGCACTGGTCAACAACGCCGGGTTCGGTGACTTCGGCAACTTCTGGGAGGTGGACGCCCAGCGGCAGACCGATCTCCTGCAAGTCAACATCATGACGCTGGTGCAGCTTACGCGGTATTTTCTGCCCGGTATGGTGGAGCGCAGACATGGCAGTGTGCTGAATCTATCTTCGGTCGCAGCATTCAGTGCCGGGCCGAGGATGTGCCTATACTATGCCTCTAAGGAATTTGTACGCAGCTTCAGCGAAGCCGTTGCCGAGGAGGTGCGCAGTACGGGCGTTACAGTGACTGCGCTTTGCCCCGGCCCAACTGCCACGGGATTTGAACAGGCCGCACAGATGAAAAACTCCCATATGTTCTCCATGTTTAAGCCTGCCAGCGCAGCGGCTGTTGCAGAGGCAGGTTTCCGTGCTGCACAGAAGGGAAAAACTCTTCGCTATTGTGGCTGGCCAACTCACACGGTGAGCATCGCTGCACGGCTGCTGCCAAGAAGTGTGTGCAGAAGATTTATGATGAAGGTCAATGGATAATGAGTGCAATCGCTGTTTGCTCTAATCAGTAGCTTAATCATCTATCAACCACCAGGGAGCAATCCCCGGTGGTATTTTTATGCTCGTAGAAGGAAACAGCCGGAATATTCCGGCTGTTGTTATATAGCAATATCACATATTCTGCTGTTTCGGTAGCACAACAGTAAAGGTCGTTGTTCCGCTTTCGCTTTTTGCCGATACCGCACCGCCGTGCAACTCACATACTTTTTTCACGACGGCAAGACCAATGCCGTTTCCTTCCGACGAATGTGACTCATCCGCCTGATAGAACTTATTGAAGATATGGGCAATACGGTCCTTTGGGATGTCTTTGCCGTGGTTGGAAACAGAGATTGAAAGGCATTCGCTCCCGTCGGAAATATCGACAGATACCGTGCCGTTCGGATCCGAAAACTTGATTGCATTATCCAGCAGATTGATCCATACCTGCTTCAGCAGTTCTTCATTTGCACATATCATATGCTCACCGAACTGCATATCCATATACAGGTTCTTGGGCGTCCATTTTTCTGCAAGCAGCAGGACGGCTCCACGAATCTGTTCAGAAAGGTTAAATCTTGTAACCTCTGTCAGGATCGTCTGGTTTTCCACCCGAGTCAAATTCAATACATTGTTTGCCATGGCAGAAAGCCGAAGCGATTCCTCTTCAATGACTTCAAGGTATTCTTCTTTTTGTTCGTCCGTAAGGTTTCCGCGACGCAAAAGCTTTGCAAAGCCTGCGATAGAAACGATCGGTGTCTTAAATTCATGAGAGAAGTTGTTGATAAAATCACTGCGCAGCATTTCTGTGTAATCCAGTTCTTCTGCCGCCCGATTGAAACTTTTTTCTACCTGCTTGAAGGTGGGATGGTCGGCAATAGGCTTGCCGAAATGCAGTCTCGTCTTGAAGTCGCCGCTTGCCAGCCGGTCAAGCTGATCGATAATACGCTTGATTGGTTTTAGAATGATTTTTCCTGTCAAAGAGGCGAGAAGAAATCCAATAACCAGACTGGTGTAAAAGAAGAACCTCAAAAGCTCCGGTAATCCTACCTGTCCTCCGGTCGTTTCAATGACTCCGAGTCGGGCCAGTCCATAGATAGCTACGATCGTCAGCAGCATAGCGATCGTGTTGGTAAGAAAAACAATGCCGGAGATCAGCAGTGCCAAAGCGATCCGCCCTGTTCGCTTCCTTTTATTCATACCTTCTTCACCGCCTTATAACCAAGCCCACGAACAGCAACGATCTCAAATTCATTCCATCCTTCAAAGCGTTTGCGTAAGCGCCCGACATGAACGGTGACGGTTTCCCAACCGGTTTCGCTATCCGTCCCCCATATCTCATCCATCAGCTGAATACGGGTGAAAATTTGACCGGGATAAGAAAGCAGCTTATACAGGAGCATAAATTCCTTCTGCGGTAGCTCCTGCGTTTCACCATTTTTTGTGACCGTAAAGGCATTGTAGTCCAAAACAACATCACCAATCGTGATTTTCTGTTCGCTGACGATCTGCGCACGCCGAAGCAATGCTTTGATACGCAAAAGCAGCTTTTCCTCGTCGATCGGTTTTGTGATATAATCGTCGGTTCCCACAAGGAATCCCTTTTTCTCATCTGCCGGTAAATGCTTTGCCGTTACCATCAATATAGGCAGCGCATTATCTGTTTCCCGAACAAACCGTGTAAATTCATATCCGTCCATTTTCGGCATCATAATGTCCAGTACAACCAGATCAATATGCTCTTTGTCCAGAGCCTCCAGCGCTTCTTCTCCGTTGGTTGCCGTTGTTACGGTGTAATGGGCATTTTCCAACACGGCACGGAGCAGCTTCCTGGTATGCTTATCGTCATCTACAACGAGAATGTGAAACATAAATATCCTCCTCGGCTAAATTATCTCCCATAGAATAATGCTGCAAAATCAACTGAAAATAAACTTATTCCTTTTTCGCAGGTTTGTTGATGCTGTATCTAAGATCGACAGGCCTTTTCAAATCCTTCGGAATCATATAAGAATGTCCGAAACGCAGCACCCCGTCTATCCGGTTTTCCTTACAGAGCTTTTGCACCCAGCGCTGCGAAACCTGCCACTGCTCGGCAGCTTCCTTTACAGAGATATAATCCATACATTTCCTCCGCTTGTATTCGTTTCTGCGAACTATATATATTTTACAGTATCACGCCCGACGTGTCAATGCCGGCTGAAATGTTCCTCGCATAATGAAAAAAGCGGCTGCCGACGCTTTTTGTGCATCGGCAGCCGCCCATTGGTTCTGTATTTTTTACTCGATGAGTCCGCTTTCTCTCAGCAGGATCTCGATATCTGTGCCCTTAACCTTTTTCAGGACCACCTTGAGCATTTCCTTCTCCTTGAAGGACAGCGGTGCCTCACTGATCGGCTTCTTGTCGATGGCGTAGTAGCAGGCACGCAGGATCTCACGCACATCGTACTTGCTGCCCCAGACCTCCGGCACGCCGCGGTCGATGTCAAGCAGCGTGTAGACCGACTCCATACCGGTACGCATGGAATACTCGGTGGTGAAGATGGTGTCACGGGGCGTCTCGGCAAATTGACCGATGAAGGCGAAGTTCACAGCGCCATCGGGCACGACCTTCGGACGGTCAGACTCCTTACGAGGCTGGAAGAAGGAATTGATATACGGCATAAAGCAGGTGGTGGTGTTGCAGGCATCGTGTGCCAGCGCATCGATCTTTTCGGTCGGCATGCCGATGTGGTACAGCCACTCACGGCAGACCTCCTCGCCAGTGCAGTCCCGCATGGCCTTCTTTACATAGTTGCCTTCCTTATTGGTGTTCAGAGAATACAACCACACAAGCACCATGTTCTTATCTTGGGACTTGAACTGCGGCTGGCGGTTAATGGTCCAGGAGAGATACCAGTTGTCGGTGCTGTCCTTGACGGTGACAATGCCGCCGGTGGTTACCTTGCCGGAGCGCGGGTCACGCTTGCAAACATTCATAATGTGCTGAATGATCTCTTCATTGGAAGTGGCGACGGTAGCGCTCATCCAGTTGGTGGCATCCACATCGGAGCAGAATTTGTCCGGGTTGCCGTACTCGCCGTGCTCGGCCTGAGCAGCGATAGCTTTCCACATATCCCAGGAATCGCCCTTGCCGTTTTCAATGCCGGACAGATCGGGTGCATGAGTCTGGTCGCCATAGCAGGAGGTATCGGTGCAGCAGCCGTTGGTGATGAACACCAGATCGTCCTCGATGAGGTCGATAGAGATTTTTCCCTTTCCGTGTTTCATAGTACCATTATCGTATATTCAAATTCTAAACTGAAACGAAACTTTTGAAAATCCGGGCAGTTTCGTTTCAGTTTAGAATTGCTTGCTACACTCTCCGCAGAAAATGTCGAAATAACGGTTTTTAAGGGAGTGACAGACTTGAACTATGAAATAGCCTATTACAGTTTATCAGGCAATACAGAAAAGCTGGCATACGGCATTGCAAAGCGTCTTCCGGAAAATCAAGCTTTTTTGACGAACCTGCAAGAGGAAGAAGTTACCCTTGCGGCCGATGTGTATTTAGTAGGATTCGGCATAAACAACGGTACAGTCCCGCTAAAAGTCATGGACGCATTGGACCGGCTGGCCGGAAAGAAGATATTCCTGTTTGTGACCTGCGGCATAGAGCCAAGTGAGGAATACAAGCGGCTTATCGAGCGCAAGATCGAACCTTTTCTGCCGGACGAATGCGACTATTGCGGCATTTTGCTGTGTCGAGGTCAGATAGCGGAGGAGGTGCTGAGCAAAATCCAAAGACAGTTCGCACAGCAACCGGACGATCCTGCCATCAAAAAAATGATCTCCGAGGCAAAATTGTCCGAGGGGCATCCCGATGAAACGGATGCGGAAAACGCAGTGAGGTTTATCCGGGAAAAGCTTGATTCTTTCTAACCGGCAAGCAGCATTTCAAAGATTCATTACATAAAAAGGAGTTTTTACCATGAGAAAAGTTAAGATCATCACCGATTCCTGCGCAGACCTGAGCGCAGAGCAACTCGAAAAATACGACATCGACTACGCCAGAATGTCCACGATCGAGGATGGCAAAGAGTCTCCGGCGCTTCTCACATGGACACCCGCAGAAGCACACAGACTTTACGAGACGATCCGTGGCGGAAAGCGTATCACGACAGCGCAGGTTTCCGTTGAAGAATTCAAAAGCTGTTTGAAAAATATCTGGGGCTTTATCAGTTAGGGGCTGTCTATACAGGCCTTTTTGCTGTTCTTGGACATGCCTATCCGATCTGGTACGGCTTCAAAGGCGGCAAAGGATTTCTCGTCAGTCTTTCAACGATTTGGGTAACAGACTGGCGGGTCGGTCTGATCGTGACCGGAATGATGGTTGTACTGCTGCTTACCACAAAATATATGTCGCTTGCTACTGTTGCTGCGACGCTCTGCAGCCCATTGCTTCTGCTGCTGTTCAAAGCACCTGTATCCGTAATTTTGATAGACGCTGCAATCGTTATTTTTGTGGCGCTGCGGCATAAGGAAAACTTCAGGCGCTTGAAAGCCGGAACAGAATCAAAGTTTACATTAAGCACGCACTGATAAATTTACAGAACAGGGACGATGCTTCGAGGAGGTAATGAACTTATGTCTGAAAAATATATTCTTTATAATCCCTGTGCAGGCGGTCCGGAGACCGAGAAAGCCGTAAAAGCCTTGCAGGATGCCAATGAAGGGGCTGTGGCGATCAATATTTGCCGCATCATCAGTTATAAGACTTTTTTTAACGGATTAGACCCGAATGACACTGTGATCTTATGCGGCGGAGACGGCACCCTGAATCGTTTTGTCAACGATGTTAACGGAATGAACATTCCCAATAAGCTCTACTACTACCCCACGGGAACCGGCAACGATTTTGCGAGGGATGTCGGGCAAAAACCGTTTTCGGATCCAACGGTTTGCCTCAACCCATATTTTGAACGGCTACCTCGTGTAAGCGTTAAAGGAAAGTCTGAATTGTTCCTGAACAATGTCGGTTTCGGCATTGACGGTTATTGTTGTGAGGTTGGAGAAAAGCTCCGAGAGGAAAACAAGAAGAGGAAAAAGCCCAAGCCGGTAAATTATACGAAGATCGCCATCACCGGGTTGCTGTTTCACTATAAGCCCAAGAATGTGACCGTCGTTGTTGACGGCAAACGCTATCAATATAAAAAAGTGTGGCTTGCCTCTGTCATGAACGGCAGGTTCTATGGCGGGGGTATGATGCCGACGCCGGAGCAGTACAGATTACGTGAAGACGGAAAGGTATCCATTCTGATATTCCACGATGTCGGCAAACTGCGTGGACTAATGATCTTTCCGTCGATTTTCAGCGGCAAGCATCTGAAGTATACGAATCAGATGACGATTCTGGAAGGAAAGACCATTCAAGTGAAATATAATGAGCCGGCACCGCTTCAGATCGACGGCGAAGTTGTACCGGAAGTCATGGAATATACGGTTCGGTCATGCGTTTCACCGGCAGAGAAAGCAAAACAGGACAGTGAAATGGCAGCTGTATAAATGCGAAGATAAACGATATTATAATGGCGACAGGCCGATGGGAGATATTACATATGCATAGGATATTCAGAAAAGATCAGGTATTGACGATACCGAATTTATTAAGTGTGATACGCTTGGCGCTGATTCCGCTGATCGTGTGGCTATATATAGGAAAGCAGGAATATTCTGCTGCAGTGGCTGTGATTTTAATCTCCGGTGCAACGGATATTATTGACGGATTCATCGCCCGCAAATTCAATATGGTGTCAGACCTCGGAAAGATTTTGGATCCCGTGGCAGACAAGCTGACGCAGGCTACGGTGATCCTCTGCTTGACGGTGAAATATCGCTGGATGCGCGGATTGATTGTTCTCTTTGTGGTCAAGGAGATCATTATGGCCGTGCTCGGGTATATGGCAATTCAAAAGAAAGATGTTGTTAACAGCGCAAAATGGTATGGCAAGCTCAACACCGTGGTTCTGTATCTGGTTATGACGTGCCTTATCTTGTTCCCGAGTATATCGGAAACGGTGGCAAATGTTCTGATCGGAATTTGCATTTGCGTTATGCTTATGTCCCTTACGCTGTACATACGGTTTTACCTGAATCTGTTCCGCACGAACTGAATCAGCAAACCACAGATCCAAGGAGGGATAAAATGGTTGTTGTTTACATACTGCTTGGCATTCTCGCCGTCCTGCTGCTCTATATTTGCTTCCTTGCAATTTGCAGCCTATGCGTCGATCCGAAAAAAGAATATGAGAAAAACAGCCGTTTTTACCGCACACTGCTTACAGCGCTTCTGCCGCTGCTTTGAAGGTGCTGCGAATCAGAGTATATACAAGCGGACTGGAGAAGATACCTAAGAATCAAAAGCTGATGTTTGTCGGAAACCATCGCTCCAATTTTGACCCGATCATTGAGTGGCTTGTGCTGAAACCGTGGGATATTGCGTTTATCTCAAAAGGCGAGAATTTTAAGATTCCGTTTTTCGGACGAATTATTCGGAAATGCTGCTTTATGCCGATCGACCGGGAGAACCCGCGAAAGGCATTGAGGACGATCAATAAAGCTTCTGATCTGCTTCAGAGCGGCGAGGTCTCTATCGGTGTATATCCGGAGGGCACCCGAAGCAAAACCGGAGAATTGCTCCCGTTTCACGACGGTGTTTTCCACATTGCCAAAAAGGCCGGCACACCGATTGTCGTTATGTCCATCAGGGGAACGGAACAGATCCATAAGAATGTCCTACGCCGGCATTCCGATGTATATTTGGACATCGTGCAGGTGATTCCTGCAAGCGATGTGGAAAACGGAACCACACATACGATCGGCGCAGAAATACGGAATATGTTGCTCGATAGTATAAAAGATAAATAATACAGTAGTTTTATTACGAGGGGTCACAACCATACTCAAGCGAACGATAACCGGTGCGTTTATAACAGCCGCCGTTTACTTAATCCTATTCTATTCTTACATACCGGCGGTCATTTTGGTGGCTACCGCCATCCTTTGCGCCTTTTCGGTGTATGAAATATACCGCGCAACCGGCACAATCGAAAATGAAGTGATGTTTACTGTTTCTATGCTCATTGCCGTTTTGGCTGCTTTCGTACACATTCCCCGTTCCGAGATCGTACTGACGGTGGCATTTATTTTTGCAACTGTAGCATCCATTTGGCTGATGATACGGCAAAAACATTGCAGCTTGGACTCTCCCGTCAAGGCATTTTTCATTGTGCTCCTGATCATTGTGCTCTTTAAAGCCATTCCGGAGCTGAGAAGCCTGAATAGCGGACTGTATTATCTGATTTTTGCTGTCACATTGTGCTTTGTCACGGATGTCGCCGCCTATCTGATCGGGCGAGGTTTGGGACGGCATAAGCTAATGCCGAAGGTAAGCCCAAATAAGACCATAGAAGGCTCCCTTGGCGGCCTATTGTTCGGGGTGCTATTGGCACTGCTTGGCGGGATCGTTGTTGAGAAATTTGTAAAGATTGAAGTAAATTACGGAACGCTGGCACTTTGGGCGCTTATGACCTCCGTTGTCGGCCAGTTCGGTGATCTGTCTATGTCAGTGATCAAACGTATTTGCGGCATCAAAGACTATGGCAATCTGCTGCCGGGACACGGCGGTATACTGGACAGGTTTGACAGTCATTTATTTGCCGTTCCGTTTACTTATCTTTTCTGCACATACGCAGGCGGCTTCTTTTTATAAGCGCAGGAGGAATCATCTATGAAAAAATACCGTGCCGGGATCGACATCGGCTCCACGACCGTAAAGCTTGTGGTACTTGATGACGCCGATGAGATCCTTTACGGAGAATACAGACGGCATCAGGCCCACACGCAGGAAACCCTATCCACTTTGTTGGAAGAAGCCAAGAAATCTGTTGGGGAATGTGAACTGCAGGTTTGCATTACCGGCTCCGGTGCGATCAATCTGGGGAAAGCGTTGGATATTTCCTTTGTCCAGGAGGTCGTTGCCGTCGCTACAGCCCTGAAAAAATGTGCGCCGCAGACGGATGTGGCGATTGAACTTGGCGGCGAGGATGCTAAGATCATATACTTTACCGGCGGATTAGAGGAGCGAATGAACGGTGTCTGCGCCGGCGGAACCGGCTCTTTCATCGATCAAATGGCATCGCTGCTGCAAACGGATGCCGCCGGACTGAATAGAGAGGCTGAGCAGTACAAGCAGATCTACCCGATCGCAGCACGCTGCGGCGTATTTGCGAAAACAGATATTCAGCCCTTGATCAATGAAGGGGCAACCAAAGCGGACCTTGCAGCATCTATTTTTCAGGCAGTCGTGAACCAGACGATCTCCGGTCTTGCCTGCGGAAAGCCGATCCGGGGATGCGTGGCATTTCTCGGAGGTCCGCTGCATTTTCTGCCGGAACTGAAAAAGGCATTTGTACGGACTCTTGGTTTGACAGCGGAAACGACTGTTGATCCGGATCACTCCCATCTGTTTGCCGCCATGGGCGCTGCAATGGAAAGCACGGAAAAAGACACTGTCCCAATCGACACCCTGATCGAGCGTCTGAAAAACGGCGTCTCGATCTCTTTTGAAATGCCCCGGCTTCCGGCTCTATTTGAAAGTCACGCAGAATATGAGCAGTTCTGCTGCAGACACGCTCGGGCTTCCGTTGCCCGTGGTGAGCTTTCCGCCTATCGAGGGAACTGCTATCTGGGAATCGACGCTGGTTCTACGACAACCAAGATGGCGCTGATCGGGGAAAACGGTGAACTGCTGTATTCTTACTACACGAACAACAACGGCAACCCAATCGAGGCGGCAAAAAAGGGTATCCACGAACTGCAAACGCTAATGCCGGGGAATGCAAAAATCGTCCGGGCGTGCTCTACCGGCTACGGAGAGGCACTGCTGCAGGCTGCCTTTTCTCTGGATGACGGAGAAGTGGAAACGATTGCTCACTGTACGGCCGCTTCTTTCTTCGATCCAAAAGTGGACTGTGTGCTGGACATTGGCGGTCAGGATATGAAATGTATCCGTCTGAAAAACGGTGCTGTGGACAGTATCATGCTTAACGAAGCCTGCTCCTCTGGCTGCGGTTCCTTTATTGAAAACTTTGCAAACTCTTTAGGATATACTGCAGAAGAGTTCGCACAAACCGCACTATTTGCCGAACACCCGGTTGACCTCGGTACCCGGTGCACGGTTTTCATGAATTCCAATGTCAAGCAGGCACAAAAAGAAGGTGCCTCGGTTTCGGATATTTCCGCCGGCCTTGCCTATTCCGTGATCAAAAACGCTTTGTATAAGGTCATCAAGCTGTCCTCGGCGGAGGAGCTTGGCAGCCATATCGTCGTGCAGGGCGGTACTTTTCATAACAAGGCTGTCTTGCGGGCGTTTGAAGAAATTGCCGGTGCAGAAGTGATTTGCCCGGATATTTCCGGCGTGATGGGTGCTTTCGGTGCCGCATTGATCGCCAGACGCAATTACACCGGAGCACCGACACCGACTAAGATGCTTTCACTGGAGCAGATCGAGGCGCTGACCTATTCCTCTTTCACAAGACGCTGCGGCGGCTGTGCCAACCATTGTATGCTGACGGTAAATGTTTTTGACGGAGAGCGCCGCCACATCACAGGAAATCGCTGTGAAAAGATGGTCGGCAATGCCGAGCGGAAAAAAGCTGCACCCAATATGGTTGAATTCAAGCGCCGATGCATATTTGGCTATGAGCCGCTTGCAGAGTCAGCTGCCGCACGGGGGACGATCGGTATTCCCCGGGTGCTGAACCTATATGAAAACTACCCGTTTTGGGCAACCTTTTTCAAACAGCTGCATTTCCGGGTCATCTTATCCCCCTTTTCAAGCCGAAAGATCTACGAGCTTGGGATGGAGTCAATCCCATCCGAATCGGAATGTTACCCCGCAAAGCTGGCGCACGGCCATGTACAGTGGCTCATCAACCAAGGCATCAAAACGATCTTTCACCCCTGCGTATTCTACGAACACCAGGAAACGCTGGGAGCACAGAACCATTTTAATTGCCCCATTGTTGTTTCATATCCTGAAAACATCAAAAACAATGTGGAAGCCGTTACCAATGGAGCCGTGCGCTACATACGCCCATTTATGGCGTTTACCGATGAAAAGACGGTTGCTGACCGCATGGTAAAGCTCTGCCGTGAGGAATGGAATATTCCCGCACCGGAGGTGCATGCGGCAGTAAAAGCGGCATGGGCAGAACAGCAGCGGGTCAAGGCAGATATTCGTACGGAAGGCAAGCGCCTGCTCAATCAGATGAAGCATAACGGCGAGTGCGGAATCGTGCTGGCGGGGCGGCCGTATCATATCGACCCCGAAATCAACCACGGGATCCCGGAACTGATTGCCTCCTACGGTCTGACGGTTTTTACTGAGGATAGTCTTCCCATCGATTTTGAGCCGTCCCGGCCCTTGCGTGTTGTGGATCAGTGGGTATATCATTCCCGGCTGTACAATGCAGCGGAATTTGTCTGCCAACATGATAAATTGGAGATGATTCAGCTCAATTCTTTCGGATGCGGACTTGATGCCGTAACGACAGATCAGGTAAGCGAGATTCTGGAGGCTTCCGGCAAGCTGTATACGCTTTTGAAGATCGACGAGGTCGCCAATCTCGGCGCTGTCCGTATCCGAATCCGCAGCTTGCTCTCTGCTATGGCTATGCGAAAGCAGGATCAAAGCAGGGCGACGGCAAAGCCTGTGGCGTATCACCGAACAGAGTTCACCAAAGAAATGCGGGAAAAGGGGTATACCATTCTTGCGCCGCAAATGAGTCCGATCCATTTTGATATTTTGGAGCCCGTGTTCCGCAAGCACGGATATAACCTGGTTGTTCTGGACAATGACAATCGCAGTGCTGTGAATATGGGACTCAAATATGTCAATAACGATGCCTGCTATCCTTCTATTACGGTGGTCGGACAATTTATGGATGCCGTACTTTCCGGCAAATATGATACCGACCGTTTGGCAATCGTTATGACACAGACCGGCGGATGCTGTCGTGCCAGCAACTATGTATCCTTCATTCGCCGCGCCTTGGATAAGGCCGGATACTCCCATATTCCGGTCATTTCCCTGAACGCCAACGGGATGGAGAAAAATGAGGGTTTCAGCCTGTCCGCCGGTTTAGTCACGGATGCCGCAAAAACGATCGTCTACGGAGATCTTTTTATGCGCTGCCTGTACCGTGTGCGACCGTATGAGGTCATACCCGGTTCTGCCGATGCGCTCCATAAAAAGTGGCAGGATATTTGCATCGACTCACTCATAAATTCAAAAACGCAGTACACCTATAAGGAAGTATGCCGTGGAATCGTCAATGCGTTTGACAGCTTCACCATCGATGAAACGATCCGTAAGCCGAGGGTCGGCATTGTCGGTGAGATCCTTGTGAAGTATATGCCGCTGGCAAACAACCACTTGGTGGAACTGCTGGAACGGGAAGGTGCCGAGGTTGTTGTTCCGGATCTGCTGGACTTCTTCAATTACTGTGTTTTCGGCTCCCAATACAAGGCGGAATACCTCGGCACCAAAAAATCTTCGGTCATCGTATCCAAGGCGGCAATAAGGCTGATTGCCGCTCTGCGCAAACCGGCAACTGATGCGCTGAACGAAAGCAAACGGTTTGAGGCCCCATTGTCTGTTTACCGGATTGCTGAAATGACAAAACCCTTTTTGTCTTTGGGCAATCAATACGGTGAGGGGTGGTTCTTAGCCGGAGAAATGATCGAACTGATCACACATGGCACGCCGAATGTAGTTTGTATTCAGCCGTTTGCGTGTCTTCCAAACCATGTTGTAGGCAAGGGCGTGATCAAAGCGCTGAAAAAAGCATACCCGCAAAGCAATATTGCTGCGGTGGATTATGACCCCGGTGCCAGCGAGGTCAATCAGCTGAACCGCATCAAGCTTATGCTGTCCACAGCAAAGAAAAACATAGGTCTCGATGGCTGACGAAATGAAGCAAAACGGAGTTTTTTCTCCGGTTTGTTTCGTTTCAGTTTAGAAATGGACAGTATACTCACCACAATGAACGAAAAGGAGTCGGGTAAGTATGAAAGAAGTTAAGTCACCGAGAAAACCCCTGATCTATTATTACGGCATTGTTTTGTTGGTCATTCTGGTTTTCAACATGGTCATCTCTCCGTTGCTTGCAAATGCCAGAGTGAAAGAGGTTGATTACGGTACCTTTATGAAGATGATCGAGGATAAAGATATCGGCAGCGTAGAGGTTGCCGATTCCGAGATCGTATTCACAGACAAGGACAATACCCAGATCTACAAGACTGGCGAAATGAACGACCCCACCCTGACCGAGCGGCTGTATGCATCGGGAGCTAAATTCACACGGAATATTGAAAAAGGCATGTCTCCGCTGCTCAGCTTTTTCCTGACATTTATTCTGCCGATCCTGATCTTTGCTGCCCTCGGACAGTATATGGCGAAGAAAATGATGTCCCAGGCAGGCGGCCCAAATGCGATGGCGTTCGGTATGGGAAAAAGCAATGCCAAGGTCTACGTTCCGTCCACGGACGGCATCCGTTTTGCCGATGTCGCTGGTGAGGATGAAGCAAAGGAAAATCTTGCCGAAATCGTCGATTACCTACATAATCCCAAGAAGTATTCCGATGTCGGCGCATCTATGCCCAAGGGCGTATTGCTTGTAGGCCCTCCGGGTACCGGCAAAACGATGCTGGCTAAGGCTGTTGCAGGCGAAGCCGGTGTTCCGTTTTTCTCCATGTCCGGCTCGGAATTTGTGGAGATGTTCGTCGGTATGGGTGCATCAAAAGTGCGTGACCTGTTCAAGCAGGCCAAGGAAAAAGCGCCCTGTATCGTCTTTATCGATGAGATCGATGCCATCGGTAAAAAGCGCGATGGTCAGATAGGCGGCAACGATGAGCGTGAACAGACGCTTAACCAGCTTCTGACCGAGATGGACGGCTTTGAAGGCAACAACGGCGTCATCATTCTGGCGGCGACCAACCGCCCGGAGTCCCTTGACCCGGCGCTGACCCGCCCCGGCCGCTTTGACCGCCGTGTTCCCGTGGAGCTGCCTGACCTCGCAGGTCGTGAAGCCATCCTCAAGGTCCATGCGAAGAAGATCAAAACGGCGGACAATGTGGACTTCCATACCATCGCCCGTATGGCCTCCGGAACCTCCGGCGCAGAGCTTGCGAACATCATCAACGAAGCTGCCCTCCGTGCGGTGCGCAGTGGGCGCACAGTCGTAGAGCAGGCAGACCTGGAGGAAAGCATTGAGGTCGTCATCGCCGGCTATCAGAAGAAAAACGCCATCATGACCGATGATGAAAAGAAGGTCGTCGCCTACCATGAGATTGGCCATGCGCTGGTCGCTGCTTTGCAGACGGCTTCCGCACCGGTGCAGAAGATCACGATCATCCCCAGAACCTCCGGCGCACTGGGCTACACCATGCAGGTCGAGCAGAACGATAAGGTTCTGATGACCAAGGAAGAACTGGAAAACAAAATTGCCACGCTGACCGGTGGCCGTGCGGCGGAGGAGATCGTATTCGGGCAGATTACAACCGGTGCCTCTAATGACATCGAGCAAGCAACCAAACTTGCCCGTGCGATGATTACCCGCTACGGTATGACCGATGAATTCGATATGGTTGCGATGGAGACGGTCAGCAACCAGTACCTCGGCGGCGATACCTCGCTTGCCTGCTCGGCGGATACACAAAAAGAAATCGATCAGAAGGTCGTGGAGACTGTCAAAAAGCAGCATGAAAAGGCTCGCCGTCTGCTGGCAGACAATCGCAAGAAGTTGGATGAACTTGCAAGCTATCTTTACGAGAAAGAGACCATTACGGGCAGCGAATTCATGACGATTTTGAACAGAAAGGATGGGAATGCGGTATGAAAAGAAAAAACGGCTTTGGATGGAGCGAATTGATCGTCGGCGTGCTCCTGATCCTGCTTGGCATCTTTGCCTTTATCCGCCCGGAAAGCATGCTGACGGGAGCGGTCGTTATTTACGGCGTGATCGCCATTGTGATGGGCATTGAAGATCTCGTGGTATATGCCCGGCTTTCCCGCTTTATCAGCTTCGGTCCGATGCTGTCGTTGATCTCTGGGATTTTAAGCGTTATGTGCGGCGTGATGCTGATCGCCAATCCCAATGTCGGGAAATGGGCACTGACGATTCTTCTCCCGATTTGGTTTATCGCCCACTGCATATCCGAGCTGACAAGGACAAACCTGATTCGTTTGATTGGAAATCCGTTTTATTACTATTTCTCACTGATTCTGAACATTCTCGGGCTTGTGCTCGGATTTGTGATGATCTTTAGTCCGGCGCTTTCCTTTGTAACGCTCAGAGCGATCTGCTATATGGTGGCAATCTATCTGATCCTGTTCGGCATCGAAAGCATTATTGCGGCTTTTGCCCGCAGAAACTCCGACTGGTAATACAGGAGATGCAGTATGGAAGAAATGAAAAAGGAGCAGATCCCTCAGATCGGCAGCCGTTTGCGGCAGCATATTCTGAAGATCCCGGAGGCGGTTTTCCAAGCCAGCGGAATTATCATCAACGGACGCAGGATCAAAAGCTTTGTCTTTACCACCGATCTTGCAATTATTCGGAATTGTGACGCCGATGCCGTGTTTGCGGTCTATCCCTTTACTCCGCAGCAAGCGATCAGCGATGCAATCATTCGCTCCTCTTATATCCCGGTGTTCTGCGGCGTTGGTGGCGGGACGACCAAGGGAATAAGGACGGTATCCTTGGCGAAGGACGTGGAGTCGCAAGGTGCTATGGGAGTTGTGCTGAATGCACCGATTTCCGATCTGAATCTTCTGGCTGTAAGCAACGCCGTAGATATTCCGGTGATTATCACGGTGACGCATGAGGGCACGGACATTGCCAGCCGTTTGCAGCATGGCGCTGCGATCTTAAATATCGCCTGCGGAAAAGAGACTCCGAATGTTGTACGAAAAATCCGCTCGGAGTTTCCGAATGTTCCGCTGGTTGCATCCGGTGGGAAAACCAACGAAAGCATCTATGAGACAATCGTGGCCGGGGCCAACGCTATTACCTATACGCCGCCCTCGACGCAGGAATTGTTTAAGGAACTGATGGCAAAGTATCGAACTTAACGGTATTATAAACAACAAAGATTATGGGAGCAAACCAATATGTTTGAGCTATTAAAGAAAATGAAACGCAAGGAGTGGCTGACTGCCGGGCTTTGCGCCATTCTGGTATTGGGTCAGATCTATTTTGATCTGCGCCTGCCGGACTATATGAGCGACCTGACAGTACTTATCAAGACCCCTGGCAGCGCAATGAGTGACATCTGGCAAACAGGGCTTGAAATGCTCGGCTGCACGCTCGCAAGCGCTCTGCTTGCGGTAATTTGCGGATACTTGGCAGCGCAGACTGCCGCAGGCTTCAGCTATACAATCCGTGAAAAGGTGTTTAATCAGGTGGCGGATTTCGGTCAGTATGAAATGCAGCAGTTTTCTGTTCCGAGCCTGATCAACCGCACGACGAATGACATCACGCAGATCCAGATGCTTGTGGCAATGGGCCTGCAAATTATGATCAAATCTCCGATCATGGCGATTTGGGCGGTCATAAAGATCATCAACAAAAGCTGGACGCTGTCTGTTATCACCGCCGGCTTTGTCGTGGCGCTGCTTGCCATGATGGCAATCGTCATTGCGGTGATCGTGCCGCGTGTCCGCCGTGTGCAGAAATTGACGGATAACATCAACCGTGTATCCCGTGAAAATCTGACGGGCATCAATGTGGTGCACGCTTATAATGCCGAGAAATATCAAGCGGAAAAATTTGAGCAGGCCAACGACGAATTGATGAGAACGCAGCTGTTCAATCAGCACGGATTTGCGATGCTTATGCCGGCTGTCTCGTTCGCTATGAATACTTTGGCATTGACCGTCTATTGGGTAGGCGCATCTATCGTGGAAAAGGTCGCACTTACAGATGTCGCAGCGAGGATCGCAACATTCGGTGACATTATGGTATTCGGCACCTATGCAACCTATGTCATCATGTCCATTATGATGATGGTCATGATTGTAATGTTCTTCCCTTCGGCCCAGGTTTCTGCCGGGCGTATCAATGAGGTGCTGAATGCAAAAATCACCTTACGGGAAGGAAAATCGGACAACGCTCCCGAAGTGGGCACAGTCGAGTTCAAGGATGTTTCCTTCCACTATCCCACCTCGGATAAGGATGTATTGGAAAACATCAGCTTTAAGGTGAATAAAGGTGAAACCATTGCATTTATCGGTGCGACCGGCAGCGGTAAAACAACGCTCATCAGCCTGGCAGCTCGCTTTTACGACACGACCTCCGGCACGGTCCTGATCGACGGAAAGGATATAAAAGAATACACCTTCGACGCCCTTTACGACCGTATCGGATATGTAACGCAGAAAGCGGTTCTGTTTGCCGGTGACATCCGGGATAATGTGCTGTTCGGTGAAAGCGCCGCAGTTCCTACCGACGAAAACGCACAGAAAGCCTTGGAACTTGCCCAGGCAAGTGAATTTGTCGAAAAACTGCCCGGCAAATTAGATGCACCGATTTCACAGGGCGGATCCAATGTTTCCGGCGGACAGAAGCAGCGTTTGGCAATCGCCCGTGCGTTGGCGAGAAATCCCGAGATTTTGATTTTCGATGACTCCTTCTCCGCATTGGACTACAAAACCGATGCAGCGCTGCGAAAAGGTCTTGCCGAAAAGCTCGGCGGCGTTACCTGCATGATCGTTGCCCAGAGAATCGGTACGATCCGCAACGCCGATAAGATCGTCGTTCTGGATGAAGGCAAGGCCGTTGGGATCGGTACGCATGAGGAACTGATAAAGAATTGTGCTGTCTATCGAGAAATTGCCATGTCGCAGTTGTCCGCCGAAGAACTGGGCGCATAAGGAGGTGCTCTGTAAATGAACGGAAATCAAATGATGGGGCGCCGAACAGGCGTGCCCGAAAAAAGTAAACGAGGAATAAAGGGCGTTCTGAAAGAACTGTTTACCTATTCTTCAAAATTGCGGCTGCCAATGATCATTGCGTTTGTGTTTTCCATGATCGGCGCTGTCTTGACGATCATCGGGCCAAACCAGCTTAGTCGTATCACGGATCTGATCTCAGACGGACTGATGACCGGCATTGACCTTTCTGCCGTTGCAAAGGTGGGAGGCGTCCTGCTGGCGATCTATCTGATCGGTGAAGTGTGCGGATATATTGAGCAATATATCATGGCTACCGTTACGCTGGATCTGTCCAAGAAAATGCGGCGGGATCTTTCCGATAAAATCAATAAGGTCCCTATGAAGTGCTTTGGGAAAATCTCGCACGGCGATATTCTGAGCCGTGTGACAAATGATGTCAGCACGCTTCAGCAGGCACTTTCCAACAGCCTTCCGTCGATGATCAGTGCAGTTGCCCAATTCGTAGGCTGCCTGATTATGATGCTTGTGACGGAGTGGCGAATGGCGCTTGCAGCGATCGCCATTACGCTGATTGGATTCGTTGTAATGGCGGTAATCATGTCCCGTTCTCAAAAATACTTCGTCGCCCGTCAGCAGAGTCTCGGTAAGCTCAACGGCTATGTGGAGGAAATGTACTCCGGCCATGATGTTGTACGCATTTCCCGTGCCAACAACGAGATCAAAAAGAACTTTGCCGGGATGAACCGTGCGGTTTACGATGCAAACCGGAAAAGTCAGTTTCTATCCGGCGTTATGCAGCCGCTGATGAATGTGATCGGCAATCTCGGTTATGTAGCGGTCTGTGTGATCGGTGCGGCTTTGGTTATGGATGGGCAGATCACCTTTGGCGTAATCACGGCATTTATCATGTTTGTCCGCTTGTTTACCTCCCCGCTCAGCACACTGGCACAGGGTATGACGCAGATGCAGACGGCAGCTGCCGCCGGAGATCGGATATTCGACTTCCTGCAGGAGGAAGAACTTTCGGATGAAAGCTATAAGACCGAGAAATTGACCGAGGTGCATGGCGAGGTCGAATTCGACCATGTTCGCTTCAGCTATCCGGATAATCCGGACAAAATCATTATCAAAGATTTTTCTGCTCACATCAAGCCGGGGCAGAAAGTCGCTATCGTCGGTCCTACAGGTGCCGGTAAGACAACAATGGTCAACCTTTTGATGCGGTTCTTTGATCTGGTCGGCGGCGATATCCGCATTGACGGTATTTCTACCTCCGATTTGACACGAGAAAACATCCACGAGCTGTTTGGCATGGTGCTGCAGGACACCTGGCTGTTTGACGGAACCGTGCGTGAAAATCTCGTTTACAACAAAACAGGGGTTACGGACGAAGAACTTGAAAAGGCCTGCCGTGCGTGTGGGATCTATCACTTTATCGAGACGCTTCCGAATGGCTTTGATACCGTGCTTGGAGAAAATGTGGTCATTTCCGCAGGGCAAAAGCAGCTCTTTACCATTGCTCGTGCCATGATCAAAAACAGCCCAATGATGATCCTGGACGAAGCGACCAGCTCGGTCGATACACGGACGGAGCTGATGACGCAGAAGGCTATGGATACGCTGACAGAGCACAGAACCAGCTTCGTGATCGCTCATCGGCTTTCTACCATTAAAAACGCTGACCTGATCCTTGTGATGAAGGAAGGCGACATCATCGAACAGGGCACGCATGAGGAACTGCTGGCACAGGGCGGTTTCTATGCTGACCTATACAACAGCCAGTTTGACAAAGCATCTTAATCAGAAGGGAGAGACAACCATGAAATCCTTGGCAATCGAAAGAGAATTCGGAAGCGGCGGCCGTGAGATCGGTATGCGTGTTGCCGAATTGGCAGGAATACCTTACTATGACGGTGAGTTGCTGATCAAAGCCGCTGAAGCCCAGGGTGTATCTATCGAACTGCTGAAAACCTACGACGAGCAGCGTACAGGTAGCTTTCTGTATGACATTGCTGCTTTTTCGGACTACGCACGTAACCGGAAGAACACAGTCTATGAGCTGTTCGAGGGAATTCGTCGGACAATGGTAAACATCGAGCTGAAAGGCCCTGCTGTTTTTATTGGCAGATGCTCCACGGTGATCCTCGGGGAAAGCCCTCGTGTTCTGAAATCATTTATTTATTCATCCGATACCGAGAAAAGGGTGGAACGCATTATCCGAACGGAAAATGTTTCGGAGACTGACGCAAAATATCTGATGCAGAAAAAGGATAGGGATCGGAAAAACTATTTCCACTTCTGGACACAGAAGGAGTGGGCAGATAAGAGCAATTACGATATTCTGCTGAATACATCCGGCGTGTCCACGGAGGCATGTGCCCAAATGCTTCTTGCTGCGATAAGCGGCCAGCCACAGAAGTAATTCAGCATTTCCAACGGCCGCTATGCAAATCAAAGAGGTATCAAACTTATGAAACATTTTTTGCGTTGCTTGCTTTACATAGCGGCCTTGGGTGTTGTGTTTTTTGTAGTCGGACGGTTAGTACCAAAGTCTTGGTTCAAAGCGGATCATTTCCCGTGGCGGTGCTATTCATATGAACAAGCAATATGGAAAGCGCTGCGTGTGAAGCAGTGGCAGGCAAAGGTGCCGGATATGAGCCGTATTTTTACAAATATCATGCCGGCAAAAAAGCTAAAGCGACAAACGCTTTCCGATTTGCCCAGAATGATCCAAGAAACCTGTGTTGCAGAGTGGACACACGGTATCTTATCGATTGCAGGGCTTGCAATGCTATGGTTCTGGCCTGGTATAGGAGGTATTTGCATGACGGCCGTTTACATTTTGCTCGGCAATTTGCCATTTATTGTGGTACAGCGTTTCAACCGGCCTCGCTTACAAAAATTACTCTTAAAGCAACAGCGCAATATGCAAATTCGGAACTTACCACGATATGAGGAGCAGCTACTAACGACGATAGCACCGTAAACCCTTATCTCGCTTTTGCCGCACGTTACGAATGGATGGAATGTTATGCAAAGAAGCACGAAAAAAATCAAACCGGAGGTGGACTACCGCCAGTTTCGTTTCAAAAAAATGAATACGCCGGAGTTTTCACATGTTAAGTTGCTGCTGTTTTGGCCGTTTTTCGGATTGATGTTTATGTTTCTTGAACGGTTTCAGCCGGAAAGACATTATTACGTTGTACACTGTGCGCTGGACGACTTGATCCCATTCTGGGAATGGGCGCTGATCCCGTATCTTCTGTGGTTTGTTTTTCTCATCGGAGCACTTATCTATACCTTTTTCTTTGACACAAGAGCCTTCCGAAGAATGATGCACTTTGTTATCGTTACATACGGCATCACATTGCTTATTTACATCGTATTTCCGACCTGCCAGGAATTACGACCGGAGCATTTCGATGAACCCAATATACTTACTGATTTTATAACGGGGTTTTATTCATTTGACACCAACACGAATGTCTGTCCTTCTCTCCATGTTATCGGCTCGTTTGCCGCTATGTTTGCCCTGTGGGATTGCAAACGCTTTCAAAATGTTGCATGGAAGATCGTGTTCGGCATCATCGCAGTATGCATCAGCCTTTCGACTGTTTTTATGAAACAACATTCTGCTGTGGATGTCATAGCTGCATTGCCTGTGTGCGCTTTGGGCTGGTGGCTGGGTTACGGAAAGAAAGAAGCATCAGCTCAGACCTCTGCAGTGGAGAAATAGATATGGATAAAAAATTTAAGCAACAGCTTGGCTTGATTGCTTTCGGCGTTGCTCTATTCACAGCATTAAACAACTTGAACTATATTTCGGACTTTTTACATGTGTGTGCGGAATTGCTCACCCCTGTATTTGCAGGGTTGCTCATGGCGTTTATCCTGAGCGTTCCGATGCGCGGGATCGGCAAGCGTCTTTCTCGCCTTATGCCCAAAGCAAGCGAGCGCACAATCAATGTTTTAAGTTTGATTATTACATTGTTGCTTTTAGTCGCTATTATCGTGCTACTATGTGTCATTGCGATTCCTCAGCTCATAGCCTCCGTAAAAAGTATCATTTCTCTTATTAAAGAAAAGTGGCCCGACTGGGCAGCGGTGCTGCGCAATTATGGCTTTGATACCGCTGAGATCAGCGCATATCTCAACAAGTTGGATTGGAAAACCATTGCCGAGAAGGCAATGAACGGAGCAGGCGTAGTAATAGGCTCCGTTGTCAGTGTTGCCGGCTCTACAATATCTACTGTTGTCAACGCAGCCGTTTCGCTCGTGATCATGTTTTATGTTCTGGTTGGAAAGCAGGAACTTGGCAAACAAACAAGACGGGCGCTGTACGCTTATTGCAAAGAATCTGTCGCAGATAAGGTCTGCCATATCGCAAAGCTGTCTCACGATACCTATGCCAAATTTCTTTCAGGTCAATGTGTAGAGGTGCTGATACTTGGTACGCTGATTTTCCTTTCGTTTTCTATATTCCGGATCCCTTATGCCGGGCTGACGGCGGTTTTGACCGCAGCTTTTGCCTTTGTACCATACATTGGAGCGTTCTTGTCCTGTGCAATCGGTATGTTGCTGACTTTGCTGGCTGAGCCAAACAAGGTGATCCTATGCCTGATCGTCTATCAGGCGGCACAGTTCGTTGAAAACCAATTTATTTACCCTCATGTTGTGGGAAGCAGTGTCGGGCTATCTCCGTTTTGGACCTTGCTCGCCGTCCTTTTGGGCGGGAAGATGTTTGGCGTTTTAGGTATCATCTTCTTTATCCCGTTGATGGCGGTGATCTCACAATTACTGCATGAGAATATTGAACACCGTTTGGCTGTGCGGAAGCTAAAGAAAAACGACCTCATCCAAAAATCTGACTGAGCACTTCAACAAATGATATGGTTACGGCGCAGCCGAAAAAAGGCTGCGCCGTTCTTTTATTATGCTCGTTCTCTCAGATCCAAACGGGAATACTATGATCCTGAGCAAATTCCCTTTTGTTTCGTTTCAGTTTAGAAAAGGACATTATAATTTCTGCAAATCTGGATAAAAGGAAAGGTGCTGATGAAAAACGTTATCTTTAAGGGTATAAAGGCCTTGGCTATTCTGTTTGTGCTTTACATACTGATCAGCCTGATCGTCCCGCCGATATTCCAAAAAGAACCGATAGAGCTCGAAGGAGCCGAGTTCGCCGGTACAGGTGTGACAGAACGGGTTCTGTGTATTGACGATAACCGTGAAGCGCTTATCTGGCGTCTTCGACTGATAGACAGGGCCGAAAACGAGATCATTCTGTCAACATTCGATTTTCGGGTGGATAACAGCGGGAAAGATATGATAGCGGCCTTGAATGAGGCTGCCGAGCGTGGGGTGAATATCAAAATACTCGTTGACGGAATTTCCGGAGATATGTATTTGCGCTGCAACAGGCTGATCGGTGCATTGGCGGCTAATACGAATGTACAAATCAAGCTGTATAACCCCATCAATCTTATGACTCCTTGGAAAATCAATTACCGCCTGCACGACAAATACCTGATCGTGGATGGAAAGCAATACCTATTAGGCGGAAGAAACACAAACGATTTGTTCCTCGGAGAATATAAGGACAAGGAAGACCGCAACATTGACAGAGAAGTTTTGGTCTGCTCTGATGGGACGAACAGCTCGACCGAGGCCTTGACAGCATATTTTGCGAAGATATGGGATTTGCCCTGTAACAAGGAAATCTCCGGCAACCGGAGAAACCTCCAAAAGGCACAGGAAACGCTCCGAACGCATTATACAGAACTACAGGGATCGTATGCCGAGGCTTATTTGCCGGTGGCTTTGGAAAGAGAGACGCTGGAAGCCAAAAGTATCACACTTCTCTCCAACCCAACCTCGCCGGAAAACAAAGCACCTGTACTCTGGGAGCAATTGAGCGGCATCATGAAGAACGGCGAAAGCATTTTGATTGAGACTCCTTATATTATCTGCAATAACGGTATGTATGAAACACTGGCAGGCTTCTGTGAGGGCGGTCGCCGGGTCCAAATCATGACCAATGCCATTGAAAGCGGAGCAAACCCCTTTGGCTGCACAGACTACCTGAACGAGAAGAAAAACATTCTTGCAACCGGCAGTGAGGTCTTTGAAGTGTCCTGCGGGCAGTCCCTGCATACCAAAACGATTTTGGTGGACGATCACATCAGTATGATCGGCTCCTATAATCTTGACCTGAGAAGCACCTATCTGGACACGGAGCTCATGCTGGTGATCGACTGCCCGGAGCTGAATCAATGCCTACGGGAAAACGCATCTGTCAAGGCAGAGCAAAGCAGACATGTGCTGCCCGATGGAACAGAGAACGAAGGGCCGGATTTTCAAGGAGAAATGCCGTTTTATAAGAAAGCCGGTTATTTCCTTTTACGACTCCTCACCGGCCTCTTCCGGTATCTGTTGTGAATGATCCGAATCCGGAGGTGCGTCTGTCTTAATCGGCGCACTAAAGATATCCCTTAGCAGAAAGGAAGTTGTAGTATGAAAAAGAATACAAAGAAAATCGTAACAGCGGCAGGAATCGCAGCCGGAACAGCTGCCGTTGCATCGCTGTACGCATATGTCACAATAAAAGCCCTGATCGATACAGCACTTGATCGGGAAATGCCAAAGGTGATGGAAAAAGCAGATAAGCGTATCTCCGGAGAGAAAAGCAGCGACGAGTTCACAAACCGGATGGAGAGTGCCTCTGAAAGCCTTGCCGTACAGCCGAATGAAACGGTTGAAATCATTGCTCATGACGGAGAAAAGCTCGTCGGACATTATTTTCCCTGCGAAAAGCCGGAAAGAGTGATTATTGCTTTCCACGGATGGCGTTCATCGTGGCATCGGGATTTTGGGATGATCTCCGATTTCTGGTACAAAAACAACTGCAGCGTGCTCTATGTTGAGCAGCGTGGGCAGAATAACAGCAGTGGCGAATATATGGGCTTCGGCCTTACCGAACGCTTTGACTGTCTGGACTGGCTGAATTGGGAGATTGAACGCTGCGGAAGCGATATTCCTGTTTACCTTGCCGGTGTTTCCATGGGGGCTACCACCGTACTGATGGCTGCCGGACTGCAGCTGCCGCCCAACGTACATGGGATCATGGCGGATTGCGGTTTTACATCGGCCAATGCGATATGGGAGCATATTGCTAAGGATAACCTCCACATTCGATTCGGCATACGCAGTGCGATTGCCGACAGGATGTGTCGTCGGAAAATACAGGTCGGCTCAAAGGAGCATTCGACGGTAGAAGCTCTTAAACATACCCATGTTCCCGTTATTCTTGTCCACGGCGCCGATGACCATTTTGTTCCGGTAGAGATGACCTACGAGAACTACACTGCCTGTACGGCACCGAAGGATTTGCTGATTGTTCCGGGTGCCGATCACGGTATGAGCTACTTTATGGAACCGGAAAAGTATGAAAATGCCGTAAAGGCGTTCTGGGCAAAATATGATAGACCGAGGTGCGAAGCATGAAATTCAATGATAAGCTGATTACTGCAATCGCAGCAATCGTTGTGGGTGTCCTGTTTATTGCGCTGAAAGGGGACGTGCTGAGTATTGCATTTACTGTTCTCGGCGCAGCGTTGATCGTTATGGGTATTCTGGACGCCGCAAAAAAAGACAGTAAAAGTGGCACTGTGAAAATTGTCGCCGGCCTTGTGACCGTGCTGCTCGGATGGACGCTTGTCAGTATCACGCTCTATATTGTGGCGGCATTGATGATCCTCTATTGCCTGATGAATTTGGTTTCCTCTTTGAAAACAGATGGCTATTCCATGAGTACTGTGCAAAAGCTTCGCACCTATGCAAAGCCGGTCATCGGTCTTGCTGCCGGCATCTGTCTCCTGCTGAACCAAGGCGGTACCGTCTCCTGGGTGTTCATCTTTACCGGTATTGTTTTCATCGCTGAGGGCATTATGATGCTTGCGGAATGCAAAAAATAACTCTCTGTTAAAAGGAGAGCACAAAATTGAATCTGAAACTGAAAGAAAAAATCAAAGAGTCACTCTCCGCCGTTCTTCCAATCACCGGAATTGTTCTGATGCTCAGTATTTTCTTGGTTCCGATGGAGCTTGGCAGCATTGTTATGTTCCTTACCGGAGCGGTCATGCTGATCGTCGGAATGGGATTTTTCCAGCTCGGCGCAGAGATGGCGATGACGCCGATCGGAGAAGGCGTCGGCGTGCAGATCTCGAAAATGAAAAAGCTTATAACGGTTTTGCTGACCGGCTTTGTTATGGGCGTCATCATTACCGTATCCGAGCCGGATCTGCAGGTCCTTGCCGGTCAGGTGCCCTCCGTTCCCAATGCCGTGCTGATTATGACGGTAGCAATCGGCGTCGGCTTGTTTCTTGCGCTGGCAATCGTCCGTATCCGCTATAAGATCAGCTTGCCCCTGCTGCTGATCATCTGCTATGCGGCGCTCATCCTTATATCGCTGTTCGTGCCGAAGGAGTTTCTGGCTGTGGCATTTGATTCGGGCGGCGTTACCACCGGTCCTATGACCGTACCGTTCATTATGGCAATGGGCGTCGGGCTTGCCTCTGTGCGGAGCGATAAAAATGCAGCCAGCGACAGCTTCGGATTGGTTGCGCTTTCCAGTGTCGGGCCGATTCTCGCCGTTTTGATCCTCGGTTGTTTCTACAAACCGACTGAGGCTGCGTATACGCTCACCGATGTGGCGACTGTCGTCACCACCCAGGATGTTGCCCGTGTGTTTGCACAAGGTCTACCGCTGTATGCCAAAGAAGTCCTTGTATCGCTGCTGCCGATCATTGCGGTGTTTCTGATTTTCCAAATGATGACCCGCCGTTACCAAAAGCGGCAGATCAAGCGCATTGCCGTTGGCTTTGCGTATACATACATCGGTCTGGTGCTGTTCCTTTGCGGAGCCAATGTCGGCTTTGCACCGCTCGGCTCCTATCTCGGCAAAGAGCTGACCGGGGTGTCCTTCCGTTGGATTTTGATCCCCATCGGTATGCTGATCGGTTATTATATCGTAAAGGCCGAACCTGCCATCCAAGTGCTGAACCATCAGGTAGAGACTGTTACAAACGGCGCTATCTCCGTAAAAATGATGAACCGCTGCATGTCGATCGGTGTAGCCGTGAGCGTGGGGCTGGCAATGCTTCGTGTTCTTACCGGGATCTCTATTCAATGGTTTGTGATCCCAGGATACCTCATCGCTCTGGTGCTGTCCCGTTTTGTTCCGGATATTTTTATCGGTATTGCATTTGACTCCGGCGGCGTCGCCAGCGGCCCGATGACCTCGACATTTCTGCTGCCTCTCAGCATCGGCGTTTGTGAGGCGCTTGGCGGAAATCTGATGACTGATGCGTTCGGCGTGGTTGCGCTGGTTGCTTTGACACCGCTGATCGCCATTCAGCTTATGGGTCTTGTATATAAACTGAAGACTGAAAAGAGGACATCGACGGGAACGGCTGAAATTGCCGACGATTGCGATGCGATCGTTGACCTTGAGGAGGGTGAGTAAAATGGATTATGAGAAAAAAGTATCTTTTCAGCTATTAACGCTGATCACCACGCCAAAGCTTGCCGAGAAGGCAGCGGAAATGTTCAAAAAGGGTGCACTGCCGCTGCAATATCGCTTCAATGCCGAAGGCACCGCCTCCAGCGAGATCATGGACATGCTCGGTCTCGGCAGCATCGATAAAAGCGTTTTGATCAGCATGATCCCGAAAGAACTATCCGATGTCCTGATGGATAAGTTGCGCTCGGAGCTGCAGTTAAACATGGCAAACAGCGGTATTGCATTTACGATCCCGCTGAACGGAGCAAACAACCTGATTTTGCGTATCCTTGCCCAGAATACGGGAAAGGAAGTATTGAATATCGGAGGAAAGGAAGAAAACAGTATGTCTGAAACAAAATACTCTCTTGTTGCGGCAATCGTGAACCGGGGCTTCAGCGGTGATGTGATGGAAACCGTTCGTGGTGCCGGTGCCAAAGGTGGCACTGTGATTCACAGTCGGCGCATCGGAAATGAGGATGTGACCAACTTTTGGGGCTTGAGCGTCCAGGACGAAAAGGAAATCGTTCTGATTCTGACGGAGTCCGCAAACAAGGTGGCGCTTATGAAGTGTATCGGAGAAAGCTGCGGTATGCACAGTGAGGCGCAGGGGATTGTCATGTCCATGCCGATAGATTCCGTCGCCGGCATTTAAGTACGCAGATCGGAGAAATGCTATGTACTGGAATGATTATATATGGTTTATAACCGCTATGCTGTTTTGCACCTTATTTTCTGCGATTGCAAGCGGAAAGGTTCATTCGGCATTTTCAAAATACTCTAAAGTCCGGTGCCGTTCGGGAAAGACCGGATATGATACCGTCGCCCAATTATTGTGGTCGAATCGGGTAAACGGAATATCCGTCGGGCGTGTAAAAGGAAACCTGAGCGACCACTATGACCCGAGAAGAGGCGTTGTCAATCTTTCCGAAAGCACTTACGGCAACAGCTCGGTGGCATCCGTAGCTGTTGCTGCCCACGAAATGGGACATGTCATGCAGAAACAGGAAGGCTATTGGTTTTACAGATTCCGCACAGCACTGGTTTCTGTAGTGAATTTCGGATCAAGGCTGGCATTGCCATTGGTGTTGATCGGGCTTTTGCTTGACGCCTTTGTGATCAGTGCCGATCCTGAGATGGGATTTCACATCGCAATGATCGGCGTGATTTTGTACGGAACATCCTTCCTTTTTACTTTAGTTACGCTGCCGGTAGAGATCAATGCAAGCCGCCGTGCAGGAAAAATGCTTTTGCAGGAAGGAATACTGACGACAGATGAGATGCCGGGAGCAAAGAAAGTACTGTCCGCTGCTGCTCTCACTTACCTGGCTTCACTTATGACTTCTCTCGTTTATTTTCTGCGCTTTTTCCTCTATGTTTTAACCTTATTCGGCAGACGCAACGACAGGATGTAACCGGCGGAGGAAAGCGTGATTATAGAATGAGCAATATTTTGCTGTTGGATAGAAATATAGACGAGGCAGAGAGGATAAGCAGCTATTTTGAAGCGAGAAGTTATGCAGTCATATGGCCGAAAACCATAGCGGATTTACTTTATCATGTTGTACACAGGGATTTTTGCTTAGCCATTTTAGATGTCGCTCTTTCAGCAGAGGACGACCACCGGTTTCTGGATGCTCTACGCAAAGTAAAGGGCGTTCCCATTTTAGTTTTAGGGTCCGATACGGCGGATGCGGAAGAACGCCTCAATTCTCTGCGGGCAGGTGCGCACGCATATCTGTGTCGGCCGTATTCGATGGAAGAATGCTTTGCGCAAGCGCAAGCCCTCATACAGGCGTATTCGCCACACATGCAAACACGGAAAGAGGAAAATAGCTCATGCAAAATGACAGTGGCCGGAAGGCTGCGTATTTCTCCGGAGAGTCGGCAAGCGTTCCTTGGCGAAAAGGAAATTATGCTGACACGAAAGGAATTTGACCTGCTGCTTCTGTTTGCCGAGAATCCAAACAAAGTATTTACCTGTGATCAGCTTTATGATCTCTTGTGGAGTGAGCAGACTGCATATAATGTTGATGAGGTGGTTAAAGCTCATATAAAATCACTCCGGCAGAAACTGTCCGATGACGATTCGGTCCAGATAAAAAATGTTTGGGGTGTCGGCTACCGATTTTGTTACAACAGAAAATAAAACTACCGAATTCTTCCCGATATATTCCCTAAAAAATCCCTATGTTTTGCTATCCTTAGAATAGCAGGAACATAGGGATTTTTGTTGTGGCAGGTCAAAAGACAAACAATATATCGAAAAAAGAAGCAACCGCTTATCTTTGTAAACGGCTGCTCATTTATCAGTTTTCAGCTTATCTGCTTGTTGACACAAGGACACATACTTTTGAACCTCTGCCTCACTCTTTCCGGCGAAGAAATCCATAGCGGTTTTTGAAATATGCCCTCGCACAATATTGGGAAACAGGATCGCATCAATACTGATATCCAATTCTCTCGCAATAAGCAAGATGGTTTCGGCTTTTGGATTGCTGATTCCGTGTTCCAGATCCTGAATAGTACGGATGCTCATATGGAGCTTATCCGCCAGCTGCCTCTGTGTGTAGCCAATCGCCTTGCGCTTTCGGAGCACTTCCGCAGCGAAGGTATCTAATACATTTTGCACTGTAGTTCACCTCATATATATTTTAGTGTGAGCTACAGTTCGTATAAATATCCTTACGGCTCGCATTTAGTGAGTTGTGGTTCGCTTTTTATGTGTGAAAGGAGCACTATGGTACATATGAGGAGGTTCATTTAAGCTAACGGCGGAAGACGAAGTCTATTTTTACTTCTCTTAGAGCATAATACTTGGACACCTAAAACGAGTTGCACTCACGAATATGAGTTGCAGCTCGTTTCTTATGTATTGCAACTGCTTTTCTCAATTATTTGGGACACACCGCCCGGCACATATTATCATAACGACACTTGTATATACGCAGAGGAAAGCGCATTTTCGGATTTTCATGTCCGTCAATGCGCTTTCTTTTGTTTTAACTGTCATTGCCCCGGGTGCCGTTCTCCTCCGTGTTTGTCTGCTCCCATACGCCAGACAAGAAACACGGAGGGTTTTATATGTATAAAAAGAATAATGGCTCAACTGAGCAGGAAATATTGCAAAACCAGTTTTCGGCCTATGTGAAAAAGGCAGTCCATAATCGGAGAATTCAATTTTTGACCGAGAAAAGCCGCAAGTTTCGCTTTGAAACACCGCTTTTTGACCTGGACTATCTCCTGTTCGATACAACGGACATCATTCAGGAGATCACGGATCATGAGACCGTGCGGCAAGCGCTTCGGTCAATCAAGGAAAACGAACGGCGGATCGTCCTTGAAAGAATCATTGAGGAAAAAAGCTTCGGGCAATTATCGGATGAACTCGGTATGTCCTATAAGACTGTAGCCTCACTGTATTACCGTGCAATAAAGAAGCTCCGCCGATTTATGGAAGAAGGTGAATCAAAATGAATTTCAAAGAGTTACTGTTGCAAGCAAAATTCGGAGACAGAACAGCCACAACAGAATTACTGATGCTATATCAGCCCTTGCTACTGAAAGAATCAATTATAGACGGAATTCTTGACGAGGATCTGTACCAGGAGCTTTGCATTGTGTTTATGCGCTGCATAGACCGTTTTGACCCATAAAATAAAAGGGCGGCAGGAGTTTTGCTCCTGCCGCCCTTACTCATCTTCTGAAACTTGCCATAGTATTTTTGATTGCCGCCATACCATCCTCTCCCAGCAGTTCGGCAGCGTCATCAAAGGCGATCTCTTCGGATTTGACCGTCTTTTTCTCCGGCGCCTGTCCGACATCTTTTGGGGTGGGCTTTTCTGAGTATTCCTCCATAATGCGCCGCACGATTGCTTCAATGGCGTCGGTATTAACTGGTGACGGCTGAGGAATATCGGGCGTTTCGGAGCAATGAATGTAGTGCAGAACTGTGTTTACAAGAAACTGTGCTTTCCGGCGCCCCTGCTGATTGAGTATTTCCGCAACCTGCTGATGCTGCGGATCTCCGCCGCTGAATTGAATAGTGAACTTGTAAATATCTTTCTTCGCCATTCACATCACCCCATACAAGCGGCCTTGAACAACAGCTCGTAGCCCTTTGTATTGGCGGAAATCTCATCGACAAAAATCGGTGCGCCGACCTTGCCGGACGCTTCGATTTGTTTCTTCAGTAGGATAGAACCGCCGCCGACAAACACAGCCTTGCCGGAGCGCAAATCAATCATCCGCTCTCTGAGCTTGCCGAAAAGATCGTTGATAAACTGTTGCGCCTGCTCCTGCACGATACGGATCACACTTTCGTCAAAATCGGTAGGCGTATCCTTCAAGATAGCATCAATGTCCGACTCGTCCAGGAGGATGTCAAAATCCGCATTGACCTTGGATTTGATTCCATTGTAAAGAGTGATGACGCCGTTATCCAGTGAGTCGCAGGCAGACAGATCCGCCTCGCCGTTTTTCACCAGCAGATAGTCGGCAGTAAAACCGCCAATGTCCAGCACTGCAACCTTTGAATACGAATGGATCCGCTGATAGATCGGCATAATGGCAGCGTAAGCCTGCGGAAAGCAAATCGCCGTGCTGATGAATACAGAGTACGGTCTGCCGTCGAGCTGGAAGTCAATAATATCCCGGTTCAGAAAATAGTTTTCAAACCGTTCGTATTGCGCTCCGTAATGGGCAGGCGGCAGGCCTACCGCAAGCTGCACATCTACGATCTCGTCCTTGCGGTACTCGGTTCCGGCAAGCTCAAAGGCAACGGCAAACAGCGTGAGGATAAAATACCGTTCGTCAGCCGTCTTGTCCCGCATATACGGGATGCGCTGATCGGTGAGGGTATAATACTTGCCCTTGTAGAACAGAACATCCTTTCCGAAGGGCGGCTTTGTGTCGCTTTCCCGAAGCCCGGACACAAAGGTCCTGTGGTTGGTTTTGATTTGTTTATTCCCGTGGTCGATACTGATTAGCATGGTAAAATCTCCTTTGTTTTTGGTTTATACTCTTTAATTACGACTTTAATGCGTGTTATTTCAACAGATTTCCGCAAAGGGGCAAAATAGTCCCGCAAGTAAAAAATAGTGATAAGACAAAGCACCTCACGGGGAAAAATCCCGTGAGGTGCTATTCGCTCATATACGATTATGGTCGTTTCGTGCTGAAGTCCTTGAAAGTAATTTGAAGGATGACTTCTTCTCGTGTCGAGGTTACAGATTGCACCTTAGCCTCCAGCAAGTCGGGCATAGCCTGTGCCGTCAGTTTATATAAACTGCGGTAGCGACCTACTATATTGATCCCGGCCTTTACAACGACTGGTATCTCATCGCTGGCAATTCCGATCCGACTGCAAAAGTCGAGAACGGTGATCTTTCTCATGGCAACTCCTTTCTAATGCTTGGGTGAGCAGAGGAGCCTACCACCCAATATCCATTCCTAACTGTTCCATTGCCGACTCCATAGAGAGAACTTTCATCCGCTTGGCGTCAAACACCGAAAAGGAGAGAAGCTCCCCATTCTCGTCGCAGGCAATGGAATTTTCCGATAAAACTGCAGCGTCAAGCTCCTGAATGCCGGCGTACACATTGCCTTCGTTATCCATAAGATACGGAAAAGAAGGTGTGACCTCGCACCCGTTCATCATAAGCCGCGTTCCTTCCGGCAGCTCCATCAGCAGCTTTTCCTTATCTCTGCCGGCAGGCTCTATGTCGAACAGCGTCTGCTGCCCGAAATAGGAGCCGGCATATAGCTTTCGCTTTCTGTAAGGATACTTGCCGGTTTCCGTCTGCACCATCTGCTTGATGCGCTCGACATTGTTCTGCATGGCAGACCAGTCGATCACTTCGTGCAATCGGTGCTCATTGTAGTAACCGGCACTAATATTTACCGCTGCTGTTTTGAGATATGGCGCAACAACGGAAATGTCGCTGAAGGAGCCCATTGCCTCACGGAAACCGAAGGAGCAGACAAACTCAGAAAACTTCGGGTTGTCGCAGTTGTAAAACACAGCGTCGTTGTTCCCACGGCGGTCCACCTCTACAATGTAATTCACATCGATCTGGATCCCGCTCCGTTCAAACGCTTTGGCGCCCTGTCCGCCGGTTTCCTCATCCTCGCAGAACAGCACATGGCAGCGTACTTCGCTAATGATCTGTAAGATCATATATACGCCGCACCGGTCGTCGCCGCCGATCCCTTGCGGGGACATGATATAGCGCCCGTCTTCGGATCGGCAGATGATATGCGGCAGCTCATTATGTACGGTGTCCAAATGGGCGACCAACAGCACCGGCACTGTGCCCTCGGCATAGAGGAAGCCTTTCTTTTTGACTGTCTCATAGCCAAGTTTCTTCAGGTGACCGGCCAGATAATGCTTCAGTTCCTTTTGCCGCATACGGAGAATATCATCAAATCGAATCATCTCGCACCGCCTTCCGCAGCTGTGACCGAAGTCCTGTGGCAGAACGCATTGCCGATGATGCGGCAGATGCTGCAAACGCTGCAGGCCGCACACGGCTCAAGCGATGCCCGGTAGCAGGCTTCGCATATCTCTACCAACCGGCCTCTGCGGTCGTATGCCGGATACATTGTTCCGTGGATCATCTCACCGCACGAGCCGCAGATATGCAGGCACGCATGGCAGTGATAGACTCCTTCAATATATCTTGCATTTTGCTTGGGAACAGTATTGCCGCAATCCTTGCAGACAACGGTATCCTCGCATCGGCATTTCAAGTGACCCGAATGGTACGCTTGGCCGCAGCAAACACAGAGTGATGGGCCTCCAATGACGAAATGACTGGGTGCGGCAGCGGTTTTTAGCATCGACAGATTCCCGTAGTAATTATAGTCGGGATATTGACGGCTGCCTTCGCCGCTGGTGCAGCACTCGTTCACATCCTCACGCTTCTTTTTCAGCACCCAACGATTTGGCACACCGAGGCAGGTCGCAATCGCTTTCTGTACGATACTGCGGTACAGATCCATTTGCTCCGACAAATCGCTCGGATAGAGCCTTGATTGAAACAGCGTTTGATCCTTGTAGAAAAACATCTGCCGTGACCGTCTCGGCGCACGGTAATAATGGTCTTTCACTTCCGGGTCAACCGTGAAGAAGATCATGCTCACATCGTCAGTCATATAGGACAGCGTACCGGCCTGATAGCTGCCGCTTTCGAGATTGTGGCAGGAAGTCCAGGTGTTGTCCTTGTTAGACATTTCGAGAAAATCACACGGGTGCAGAGATAACAGCGCCGTTTTGAGCATTTGCAGAGGATTCAGAGAATCGGAAAGCTGGGCAAATACCGCATTATAACGCTCATGCCCGTCCACACCGAAACTGCGGCACAGCTTGCCGATGATCCGGCTGGTTTTCTGTCCCTCGGCGCATTTTATACCGCCACGGGTACGGATGATCTCCAGCGTTTGCTCGGACAGCGTGCTGCTGTACTCGTTGACAGCGGCACGCAGAGCAATGCGGAAATCCTCCAAACGCTGTTCTTCATTGATCTGCTCGGCGGCAAGATCCTCCATAGTAAAAGCAATCTCGTCCACGACATCACGCTGAATACCGCGTCCCTCGTCAAAGGAAAACACGATTGCCTTTGCGTCCTCATCCCAATTCGGATGGCGGCGCAGCAATTCGAGCAATCCTGCTTTTTCTTGTGCCCATAAGTTCAGATTTGTCATAACGCCGGTTTCGCCAAAGGATTTTTCATACTTATACATGACCTCGTAAAAGGCCTTTTTTAATTCTTCCATTCGTTTCAGTCCTTTCCTAAATAGTATTTGCTTCAAATTCAACGCCGATAAAATCATCGGCAGTCAGAATATGCTTGCCGCTGTACCATTCGTCGCCGACGATCTGCTCAGCGGCCTCTTTGCTTTCTGCCGTCACATCGACCGTTCGTTTCAGCGTTTCGGTTATGGTGACCCTATATTTCTTTGCCATAGCATTTCCTCCGATCCGACAAGGGCGGAGAAGAAAAACTTCCTCTCCGCCCGTCATTCTATTGATTATTTACTCTCCGATCATACGGAAAAACTCTGCCGGAGACAGTACGGCAACGCCGAGCGCTTGCGCCTTGGCGAGCTTACTGCCGGCATTTTCGCCGCAGATCAGGTAGTCGGTATTCTTGGATACGGAGCTTCCGGCTTTCGCACCCAAAGAATATATCTTCGCATTGATGCCGTCACGGGTGTACGGCTCGACCTTGCCCGTAACCACAAGCGTTTTCCCCACAAAGGGGTTGTCCTGTACGACGGACATAGCGGTTTCTTTCTTTTCAATGTTTACCATAGGCTTTAATTCCTCCCATAAAATGCGGTTTTCTTCAACTGAAAACCATTCGTGAATGTTGTTATGCAGCGTTTCTCCGAAATCGGGAAGCTGCGTAAAATCATAGCCGGAATCGACCGCTACCTCAAAGGCACGGAGACTCTGATCGAAGCATCGACCGAGCGCAGCGCTGGCTGTGTTGCCGATCATCGGAATATCCATTGCGATAAGATAGCGTTCAAATGTGGTATTGCGGCTTTTTTGAATCGCATCCCACAACCGCTGCCAGGACCTTTCTCCGAAACCGTCCATACGGATGATCTCGTCCCGGTGATTATCCAGCCGGTAAATATCCGTAAAATCCTGAAGCCAGCCACGGGCAATGAATTGCTCCAGCGTCGCCTCTGACAGCCCATCAATGTCCATCGCTTTCTTTCCGACGAAGTGAACGAATTTCCTCAGATTCTGCGATGCACAATTCGGATTGTGGCAGAATAGTGTTTTCGTCAGCTTCTGCTCACCGTCGGTCCGCTTCTGTGTAGTATGGATCATCGTCTGATACCCACAGCAGGGGCAGAGAGACGGAACCAGCACTTCCATTGAAAAATCTCCACGGTCAAGGTTTTCTTCGACCTGAGGGATGATCATGTTCCGCTTACTCACCAGAATGCGGTTGCCCGGCATCAACTCAAGCCCCTCAATAAAAGAGAGGTTGTGCAGCGTTGCACGGGACACCTCGCATCCGTCGATCTCTACCGTGTCAAAAACAGCTACCGGAGAGATCTCACCGGAACGGGTCGGCGTCCACTCAATGTGGTCGAGCCTTGTTTCAAAGAGCTCGTCTTCAAACTTAAAGGCAAGACCATCCTTGAAATGGTGCCCTGTCCGTCCGCAGGTGCGGGAGTAGGAAATGGAGTCATAGGTCATGACCAGTCCGTCGATCGGCAGATCTTCCTCGGCCGCTTTGTCCCGCAGTACCTTAATGTGCAGATCCATCATATCGTTATTTGCCGTTGCAAACTGAATAGAGCGCACTCTGCCGAAGCCGAATTCAGTGAGCTTTGCCAGCTTCATGCGTTTGCTGTCCGTCTCGGCCTCGATCTCCGGCAGTCCCTCTATGACCGCAAAGGGCAAAAAGTGGACGCACCGCTTGGCGCATACCGCAGAATTGTAAGCACGGACGGAGCCAGCGGCAAGATTGCGGCTGTTTCGGTACGGCTTTCCCGTACTGTCAACCAGCTTTTGGCGCAGCCGTTCAAAGTCGTTACAGTGAATAAAACTCTCACCGGCAACGACCAGTCTTTCCTTGTACGGGATCTGCACCGGTATTCCTTCGATGGCTTCGGCGTTGTGGGTAATATCCTCACCGATGTCGCCGTCGCCCCGGGTAGAGAGCCGTTGCAGAAGGCCGCCCTCATAAATGATCTCGGTCGTCAGTCCGTCCAGCTTCAGTGAGAAATCCACTGTGCGGCCGTCCTGAAATGCAAGCAGCTCGCTTATCAGCTTTGTCTTATCCAGCGATAACAGCGGAATATCGTGCTTTGCCTGCGGCAGCCTCGACACAACGGGGTAGCCCACGGTCTGCGTCGGTGAATTGGACATCACCACGCCGGTTTCTTCCTCCAGTTCAGTCAGCTCATCAAAGAGCCGGTCATATACAGCGTCCGATACTGACGGAGCATTTTGGTTGTAATACTCGTCCCGATATGTATTGAGCCGGGCGGTCAGTTCACGCTGCCGTATCAATCTTTCTTTCATTCTATATCATCCTTTCTCGTTATGCTGCCCGTTCAAGAGCAGGTGCGTATAGCACATTTTCTTTCCAGCTTTCGATAAATCTCTTCACCTTGGGCGGCGGGACAACGTTGTTCTGGATCCTTGCCTGAATGACATCCCCATGCTTCACCTCTACCGTACAATACGGCTTTTTCGGTGCGGACGCTTTTCGGATGAAAAGGATCGTGGTATTATTTTTTACCACATCTTTCACATAGCGTCCGACACAGTGGTGCAGTTTATCGCCCTCCTGTGTGATCTCTTTTGCGGAATGCGGAGGAATAACAACAAACCCCATTTGGGTGTATCCGTAACGGTGCTGCAATCCCTCAAACATTTTGGCAATTCTCCGATCATACGCCTGCGACACATCATTTCGGGACATATCATTTACCCGGTCATGCTCCGCCTTCAAATCATTCGGAAACAGGACAAAGCTGCTTTTCATATCGTGCTCCAATAGTTCGCACATACAAAGGTAATCCTTATAGTCGGACATCATCTCACGCATGGAATAATAACCGGGGGCGTAATAAGAGGTCTTTCGGTGTGTGGCAAACTGTTCCGTAGCATACCGCATCAGCTTATGGGGCGTCATATAGCGCAAGGGAACCGTAATATACGCTTCCTCTCCGATGTCGTTTTTGCTGCACCATTTCATCAGTTCCAGATCCGGTCGGATATTATCCCGCAGAAATGCTTTGATCATCGTAAGCTGGTTCGGCCCGGGGTCGATTGTCTGCAAAAGCGGTATATATTTTTTACCGACACCCAAAACCTCTGTTACGGTTTTGCCCTTGCTGTTGAGCACGCTGTCGTCATAGTAACGAGCCCCGCCTATATCGCCGTAAGCAACATAGGTTGCGAGACGATAGAGCTTCAGCTTTACCAAATACTCCAGCATAGGATAGCGTAAATACTTCTGCAGATACTGCCCGGCATACAAAGGCGTGGGATCTCCTGCATAATATTCCTTCAGTGCGGAATACTGCCACGGCGTTCCTTTCAGTTCACTGTCCAGATTCCGATGATAGAGATAACCGCAGCAGTCTGCCTCAAAATTGTAGTACCACCGGCTGAATACCGGCCTGTCGCCCGGATGCCACGGTGTAATGCGATCCCGGGAATAACCGTAATAGTAGCTTTCACTGGCTATGATCTTGCTGCCGTCCCATTGAAGAAACAACCGTGCGTTTTCATAAACATGAAACTCCGACGTGTCGCTTTTCGGATAACGGCGATAGGCTTTTACGAAACGAATGATCATTTCGTTGCTACCCAGCCGCTGAATAACCTGTGCAGTAGAACGGTCAACTATATATCCGCGGCGCCCACGGCTCTTAAAGGTGATTTTCCTCTTGCAGTGTGGGCAAACGCCTTCGCCGTTGTGCTTGGCTTCAGCGACCGATACATTATGCTTGCAGGCAGTACAGTATGCGTTTTTCGGCGCTTTTCCCTTGGCATAATCATAGAAGATATAATGCGGCAGGGTCTCTCTGTGCATAAAGCCTTTGATGTCCCTGGGTAATGCGCCTACCGGTTTCATCCGCTCGATAATCCTGCGCTGCTTTTTCAGTTCATTTTCCCGTTGCTTTTTCCGCAGCAGATCCAACTGAAACAGGCAGAGGCTTTCAAATCCTTTTTGCTTTTCGGACTGACAATATCTCGTGACCCGTCTCTCGTCGGCCTGGGAATAGAAAGAGCATTTGTCCCTGAAAAAGTAATCCTTTCCGAGGTTCTCAAACATAGACTGCTGCCAGCGTGTGCCTTTATCATCGGTGCATAAGGTGATATAGCCGCCTTTCTGCTGAAACATTGTCCAACGAGGGGTATGATTTCCGGCCAGCACACTTTCCTTTGCGTAGATATACAGTACCAGCGTGCGCTGATGGTCGATGTTTTTGATCGCCGTGCGCACCACATACTTCACCTGATCGGCACAGAAAATGCCGTTTTTCGGGTTAGGACTGTTGCTCGGTATTGCAAATTTGCGCAAGACTCTTTTATTCATCATGCGCCCACCTCAAACAAATTCATCTGCGTGCTATCGTTCGGGTGATCCTCTGCCGGCGGCTCCTTTAGGGGAGCCGACTTTTTCTTGTCGGCTTTCTTATTGGATCTCGGAGCCGGCTTTCCGGGATAGGGCTTCGGAACGAATTTTTCCTCCTTTTCCTTGTCTTCCTCTGCGTCCATATCCATAAAGTATTCTTCGGCCCAGAGATAGCACATATCATCTGGCACATCACAGCCATAACCGCCTGCGATCGGCTTTTCGTCGTTGTCCTTCATTTCCTGCTCGGCAAACTCCTTGGCTTTGCGGGTAATGTAACGGAAACAACGGATCATATTCTTGCGGGGGTGCATGACCTGCCGGGCAAACTCCGGTTCGCTGAGGCACTTAGTCTGAATATGCTCGGTCACGCATTGCTTCATATTGCGGCGGGTCAGTCGCTCGGCGTCATCACCGACACGCTTCATCGAAGCTATCATGACCTCATCATCACCCATAGCTACGGCGTTTTCCCAGGCAGCCTGTTCAGCTTCGGCTTTTTTGCGCTGTTTTTGCTCCCATTCGGCTTTGCGCTTGGCTTCGGCCTCCTCGTGAGCACGGCGCTTTTCGTCCTCGGCTGCAGTATCCTGCATTCGCTGAAGCACTTCCTGTGCAGCTTCGGCTTCCGCCTGCTGCCGCTGATCATCTCTTTGTTCCGCGATAGTCGCCAGATCGGCGCCTTTTTTCAATTCCGTATTGTTGGTATCAACACTCATAAAATGTTCCTCCTATAAAAATAGGGATACAGCGCAGTTTTACCCACGCTGTATCCCATTCTTGACCTATAGCCGTTTCCGGCTGTTCCTATTTCTTTGCGAGCATCGGAGAAAACTTCACCGGACAAAAACCGTCTGTGTCACGGTAGAAATAACGCCGTCCCGTGTCGTCATACAGTTCTATCACATCGGATGGGGCGACACTCCTGCCACGGTAATCCTTCGGCAGAACATCTCCGAAAAGCTCGGCAATGCGTGTGAGCCGCCCTGTATCACTCTCCGTTTCCTCACAATGCAGCATACCGTCATGTATCAGACTATATTGCGCCGCCGGCGGGTATTCGTGACCTGCTTTTTGCAGTTCTTTTATTCCGCCGAAGGCAAAGGGAATGACCTTGTAAAGACTGACCTCCAACTGGTATATCCGAAACCGTTGCTCCTGCCTTTGCGACAGCAACCGACCTTCAAACTCGTCGGAGCTTCTGACGAATAAAGAATACTCTTCCTCCGTCAGTCCGAGATATTCATGCAGTTCGCACGCACATTCCGTGCTTTCGTGCCACTGTGCAATATCATCGTCGATCGCATCAAAGTCACAAAGACCGTACATAAATCTTTGCCTGAAATTCTTCCTGCTATCCTCCTTTGTGTGGGCATTTCGCTTTAAGGCAAGCTGCCAGTCGTCAACGCCCTTATAATTCGGATTCCAGTTAAGTCCACGGCACACCATGCCGTATTTCCTTGCCAATTCGTGCAGCTTCAAGGCGCCCTTGCAGGCTGCTTCATTCCGATATTTGTCCATATCCTCCGATTCAATAATCGTATGCGTACCGTTCTCCGCCAGTTCTTTCAGCAGAAACTCCAGCTGCGCCATATTGTTGACGCCGGCCGTAGCGGCAAAGGAACGGTTCATCAGATAATGGGCAATGTCGGATTTCAAAAGTCCTTCCGTCACATAGACCACGCCTGCATTCGGATCACCGACAAAATGCGCAGGGCTTCCGGAGGAGGTGCCTTTCGGCTTACCGGCAGACGAAAACCAGATGTATTTGGCTCCGTCCTTTTCCGGTGGATCATCCTCATTCTTCAGCGGCACATCCAAACGGATCTGAAAGCCGCTGATAAGACCTTGCCTTGTCCGTGCTGGGATCATAATGCCGGCGGTATAGGTGGAGCTTGCAATCGTCCACTGACCGTCTTTTTGATAAAATCCCGGCACGCCATCCAGCTGATGCCCGTTTTGCAGAAGCCGGTTTGCCAATGAACGGCACATATAGAAGGGAGGCATACTCTTGTAGCCCAACCTCTCAATCTGTTCGTCCGGCAAGCCTCTGACCGTTTGCAGATGCGCACGGTGCTCCTTGGATAGCGTCAGCATAGCAAGAAGTGCGGTATAGGTTTTATGGCGCACGGCAATATCGGCAACAGGCGCAGCTTCGGCGGGCGTTTCCTTCGGCTTATCCGGGTACTTGACCGCATGATCCGAAAGGTTTACTCCGTTGAGCAGCGCATCGCTGATTTCCCGATAGGCAGCGCTCGTACTGATGCTATGCACCTTTGCGTATAAAGCCAGCATACCGCCGCTTTCATCGCAGTAATTGCACCGCCAGGTATCGGTCTGCGTGTTGATGTGCATTTTCCCTCGCTTGTCATTACAGATAGGACAATCCACATAAAACCCTTGCGGGCTCGGCCGCCGTATCCGCAAGTGAAGCAGTTCCGCCACATCCGTTATGTCGAACGGAAAATCATGCGGCTGGCTCATGAACAAGCCTCCTTTCTAAAGAAATATCGGTGAAAGTCAGCTTGCTCTCTGCATTTCATCCAAAGATGCCTGCATAATCGTTGCTGCCGCACGAAGAATGTTATCATTGCCGGAATAGCCGTTGATGTACCATTTCAGGCTCGCAGGGCGGCGGTCAGCTACTTGCGACATTGCCCAGCCCTTGCAGGTGCCAAGCGGCACGATCACATTGCCGGCTTCTTCGTAGGTCATCATGGAGCAGATCGCATCGACCGGCATATCCGCAGAATAAGTCGGCGCTGCCGTATCGGTATCGGCGGTTTCTTCCTCAATTTCTTCACCCTCGGCTTCTTCCGTGACCGGAGCCAAAGGTTCCATGACCTCTGCGGTCGGAACTTCTGCAACGGTTTCCTGAACAGCCAGGGCTTCCTGCGCAGGCTCGTTGTTCACTTCTGTAGCTACCTCAGCAACCGTAACCGGTGCTGCTGGGGTGACTTGCTCCGTCGTAGCGGTTTCCGCTACTGTCGTCTGCTCTTTGACGGTTTCGGCTGCTTTCTCTGCGTTCACTGCAGGTGCGGCAGCAGAAAACTGCACGCCAAATCCAGCGTCCGATAATGCCTGGTCGATGGCAGCGTGCTGCGCCGACTCAATATACAGACCGCCCAGAGTGGCTTTCGCCTCTCTTTGGGCAATGAAGCTGGATCTCGGCTGTGCGTCGTTCTTGTCGAAATACACACGGGCCTCGATGATCGCCAGCTGATCCGTAATCTTGAGGGAGGACAGCTTGATCCTGCCGTTCGGATATTTCAGGCGGAACCAGAGCTTTTTGTATTTGAGGTCAAGAACCTTTTCGCCCTTGGTCGTTCTGCGCAGAAATTTGAGCGGGTCAAAGCCCTGCACCTTGTTCAGTTCGGAAACCACAGGGACAGATTCATACATCGTTGCACTTTGATTTGTATTCATACGGGAAATCTCCTTTCATAAATAAACACGAAGCACTCCTGCACTTTTCTGCAAGCCGCTTCGTATCAACTGACCTTTTTCAATTCATTTTGGCGGGTAAAGGCTTTCAGATATTTGCCGATACGCTCGCCAAGCTGCGTATTTCGTTTTCCGGTGGCCTTTTTGAGAATCGCCATGATCAGCGTTTTCTTCTGACCGACCGGGATGACCTGCTCCTTCGCACGGGTGATCGCCGTGTAGACGATGTTCCGATTCAGCATAATGTAATGGCTGCGAAGAATAGGCATGATTACAATATCAAATTCCGAGCCCATCGCCTTATGCACGGTAGTCGCATAAGCCAATTCCATATGGCTCATTTCTTCCATACCGTATTCGGCAATGCGGTCGCCGGAAAATTCAATCGTCACGTCCATTTCATTCTTTGCATTGCGCCCCATTTTGCGAATATAGCCGATGTCACCGTTGGACGCCTTCGCATTGTTTTTCGTCTGCATCACCTTGTCGCCCACACGGAAGTAGTGGCTGCCGACCTTCAGATCGGCAAACTCATCTCTCGCCGGATTGACAAGCTCACGGATGGCGGCGTTAAGCTGCTCGACCGAAGCCGGCCCTTCCGAACGGAACGGGGAGAGTATCTGCACCTTTTCAATTCCGTGCAAAGCGACCTGTTCACAGAAGATCCTGCAAATAAGGTCAGCGGCTTCCTCCTGCGTCTGGCACTTTACAAACTGAAAATCTTCGCCGTACTGAAGGTCGATATTTGCCTCATTGATGCGCTTTGCGTTATAGGCAATGAGACTTCCTTTTTTCTGACGGAAGATCTCGTTGAGCACCGTAACGGGGATAAGTCCGCTGTCAATCAGCTCACGGAAGACATCACCGGCACCCACGCTTTGCAGCTGGTCCACATCACCGACCAGGATAACTCTCGTACCCATACGGACACGGCTGAAGAACTGCCTTGCCAGCCACATATCGATCATGGAGCTTTCGTCCACGATGATGAGGTCGGCGTCAAGCGGTTCTTTTTGCTTATCCTTTTGGATCGGTCCACTGTCGCCCAGAAGCCCTAAAAGGCTGTGCAGCGTTTTGGCGTCGTTTCTACCCGTGCTTTCTGCCATTCTTCGGCTGGCTCGTCCGGTCGGAGCGGCAAGCAAGATCTTCCCTTTGGGGTAGAGCATCTGAAAGACCTCTATGATCGCCCGCAAGACTGTGGTTTTACCGGTACCGGGAGAGCCTGTGATGATAGACAGATTACTGCGAAAAGCCATATACACCGCCTCGCTTTGCCTTTGTGAAAGGGCAAGACCGAGGTTTTTGCGGACATATTCGAGTGATTCGGATATATCCAGCGTGACCGGCGGTACAGCCAGCATTTCCGCAATTTTCCGGGCGGTTTCATCCTCCTGCACGAAAACATTGCTCTGATAGATGTTGCCGTTGCTTGAAACGATCTCACCCTTGAGGATCATATCCTGAACAACGGCGTCCACTTCCTCGGGCGTGACCTTGACCTGTCCATCGGTAATATTCTCATTGAGCAGCTTCACACCCGTTTTCGCAAGCGCATCTTCTTCCAGAAAAAGATGGCCTTTTTCGTTGCGCCCCGTATCCAATGCCGCAAATACGGCGCCGTGGATCCGCATAGGAGAATTCAGCGGCAGATCGCCCTTGCGGACGATGGCATCGACTCTCTTAAATCCGAATCCGGATACCTGGCACAATTCATAGGGGTTCTTTTGCAGAATGTCTACGCTGCGGGAGCCGAAATGCTCATAAATCTTCATGGCCGTTACCGGCGTGACATTAAATGGGGTCAGCAGGATCATCAGATCCCGCACGCACCGGCTTTCCGCATAGGAGGCTTTGATGTCCTCCAGCTTATCCGGGGTGATTCCTCGAATCTCCAGCAGTCGCTCCGGCTCGTTTTCCAGCACACGCAATGCGTCGGCACCGAAGCGGTTTACGATCAATGCGGCAGTCTTTTCACCGACGCCTTTGATCAGCCGGGAGGAAAGATAACCGTATACGCCCTCTTTGGTCTGCGGCACGATCTCCTCGCACTTATCGACCTGCAGCTGAACACCGTGTTTTCCGTTCTCCCATTCGCCGTCCAGGATCATGCTCACCTTATCGGTTTGAGGCAATTCATACCCGACGGCGATAAACCGGATCATATTGTCCCGGTGATGGTAAGCACTTCGTGCCTGCTGCGGTACGCTTTGGTCGGAGGTTTTCACGCTGATAATGCAATACTTATTGCTCGGATTATAGAAGATCGTCCGGTCATAAGTCCCGACATACCCCACGGTTCACCACTCCTTTCTCGTTTTCTTTCTGTGCATCGTTTTTCATCTGCACCATCCTTTCTTCCGTTTATGCCGCCTCGTCAAATTTGCGCTTTACATAGAAGCGGCGGCTTTCCGATACCGTCACATAATCCTCATAAATATCGGGATGCTGTGCTTTCAGCCGTATCAGATTTTCCTTGCCGATGTCGGGCTTTCTCGTAGGCTTGTAGCTGATGGAATAGGAAACGCCGCCGCTGTTTGCCGTAGCCGTGCAGCTTCGTCCCATTTCCGCCACAATGCGCCCTTGCAGCCGTTTCATCTCGTTTTCGACCCGCTTGACCTCACGGTTCAATTCCGACTTTTCCGCCTGCAGCTCGGTATAGCGCACCAGACTGCTTGCCAGCGGCACACTCAGCTCGATCTCAGGGGCGTTTTCGTCGGCAGGGCCGAAGTGACGCCGAACGCTTTCAAGCGTCAGCTCACCGTCCTCTGTGTACGGCGGCGGTGTCTGTGTCAGAACATGGTAGTTCCAGAAGTTGCCCTCCAGAGCGATCATTTCCGCCTCGTAATCCGGGTCACGCTCAATGTGCCGGATGATGACTTCATTTTCGTTATTGCCGTAAAGGCAGCAGAAGTACACCTCATCCATATTCATCACGCACATATAATGGCGGCCCTGGATCTCGTAGTTGACGGGAACGATCTCCTGTCCGTCGCACCACCAATGATCCTTGGCGTTGTAGTTTGTGGTCTTGATCTCAAGGATCGCCGTTTTGCCGTTTGGCAATCGGATGAAGTAATCAATGTCTGCCAGCATATAGGTGTAGACCGGGTGATAAAACATCTTCTTCACCTGATAGATCTCAAAACCTGTTTTCACATGGAAAATCTCAGCGACCAGATCCTCAAGCAAATGCCCGACCTTCTTTTGCACCCAGTTGCTTTCGCCGTCCTCATACGATACGACTTTGAGTTTGTCGTAGTAGAGGTCGCGGGCGGTCGCAAATGGGGACACACCTAAAATGGCAGCGGCGTCACTTCCGCCGATTCCTCTGCGGCGATATTCCAGCCATTCCTCCTCCGGCAGATCTGCCGTGTCAACCAAAACCAGCGGTTCGTAGGTACTCGTTGTGTTCGGCATATTATGCACCTCGATTCTGAGGCTGATAAAGCCTTGTGCGAGAGACATATACCGTTTTCAGCGGGTACTTTGCAAGCTTTCTTGCCTCCTTTCTTTTTACCTGCTGCTTGAACACAGCAGGTCTGGACACTCTTCTGTGCGAGTGCCGATGGGTTCGTCTTTTCATTCGATTTCCGCCTTTCTAAAAATGTATTCCAAAAGCACGAAGGCTTTTTGGGCATAAAAAAAGCGAGAACAACAGCCGATGCCTTTTCAGGCATTCATGTCCGTAATGAATTACGAACAGGTGTCATTCTCGCAGAGGATATAAATATCCTTAAAAAATAAAAAATGCCAGTACATAACCGGCCTCACGGCACAGTTATACTACTGACATACTGCAAACTTAACGATATGTGCAATGCAGAAGCGTACTGCTGGTCCTTACGGACAACGCACAAAAATCAATTACAGAAGAAGTATAGCACAATATATCGTGTTTGTCAAGAATTTAGAAACTATATATAGTTATGCGGGTGGCAATACGGAAAAGGAAATTTCGCTTTTTTGAATTTTGATTGCAGAAAAGGCGGGTATACCCCCGTGTTTATTAGTGAACGGATAGAGGAAGAAGCTCTATCCGCTTATGCACCTTGAAAACCGAATATCCTTCCGCCGGGAGTTATACAGGATCTGCGGACAGTATGCCACGATGATCGATTCGGAGCGTGCCCACAGAAGAATTGCCGTATAGCGGCAGCCTGCCAATACGCGGCTGAAATGGGCGCAGGAAATGGCCCGGCGGACAGGCGTTTTTAATTTGAACACAAACTAAATATAAATATATGCGGACAGCCCCACACGGGATCTTTTGCGAAAAGTAGTATAATGACAATATCGCAAGGATACTCCATTGCTGCAGGCTGTCAGAAAGGAGGAAAACATGGCGGAATACAAACCGACAGCATTACAGACGAGCAAAAGATACTTGACAGCAACGGATGTTGCCGAATTACTCGGTGTTTCCCGCAGTACGGCATACCGCATTATCAAGCGGCTTAACAGTGAACTGGAAAAAGCCGGAAAGCTGACTGTGGCGGGCAAGGTATCTGCCAAATATTTTTACGAGAATACCTACCTGTAAGTGACGAGGGAAACCGTATCCGGGCGATGAAACTTTTACAGATCGGAGGTGAAATCATTGCCGACCTACAAAGACGAAAAGACAGGGTTATGGTACTGTAAATTTGTTTACACAGATTGGACAGGCACCAAAAAGCAGAAAAAGAAGAAAGGTTTTCGCCTGCAAAAAGAGGCCAAGCAGTATGAACTGGATTTTCTGAGCAAGACATCAAATTCCTGCGATATGCTTTTTAGTGATATGGTAGAGATCTATATGGATGACTGCAAAGCCAGAATCAGACCGACTACCTACAAAGGGAAAGAGGACATCATTGCGGTACATATTATGCCGTATTTCAAGAATTTGAAAGTCAATGAGATCCAGCCGATGAATGTGCGTCGCTGGCAAACCGAGCTGATGAACAATCAGAAGAATTATAAGCCAACCTATCTGAGAACTCTGAACAGCCAGTTGTCTGCGATTTTCAATTTTGCAGTCAAGTATTACGGCCTCGGCAGCAATCCGGTACAAAAAAGCGGAACTATCGGTAAAAAGAATTCTGGCTTGGAACAGATCTGGACAGCGGACGAATTCAAGATTTTTATTGATGCTGTCAGTGATAAGCTGCAGTCCAAGGTCATCTTTAATCTGCTTTACTGGACAGGAATGCGATCCGGAGAAATGCTAGCTTTGACCCTGAACGATTTCGACTTTGAGGAACGGACGGTTTCCATTACAAAAAACTATGCGCGTATAGACGGCGAGGACTTATTCCTTGACCCAAAGACGCCAAAAAGCAATCGCAAAATTACCTTGCCGCAATTCGTTTGCGATTTGGTAAAGGATTATGCCGACAGATTGTACGGCTACGATCCGTCAGATAGACTGTTTGAAGTAACAAAGCATTATTTGAAGCACGAAATGGAAAGGGGCTGCAAGAAGACCGGACTCCGGGAGATACGGGTGCACGATCTTCGTCACAGCCACGCCAGCTTGCTGATTGAACTCGGTTTTGCACCGCTGCTGATCAGCGAACGCCTCGGGCATGAGAGCGTAACGACAACTTTGGAGATTTATTCCCACCTGTACCCGACAAAACACGGGGAAGTTGCAGACCGCTTGGAGGCTTTCGCATAAATTTTTCGTGTACCCGCCGTGTACCTTTCATGTACCCGGAGCAAAAAAGAAACCCGAAAACCCTTGAAAATAAAGGGTTTTCGGGTAAGTGGCGATTACTCCCACTCGACGGTTGCCGGGGGCTTTCCGGTTACATCATAGAATATCATGGAGATATCCTTTCCGCAGGCTGTCTTGATCTCCTCAACCGTGCGGTCGAGAGCTTCCATGGAAAAGTCCGATCCCGGAATTGCGGATCTGGCGGTCATGAAATCCGAAGTAACAACGGCGCGGATCGCAATTGCATAACGCTTTCCCTGACTGCACGACAGCGGGAAGAGCACGGCAAAGCACTGTGCGATCTTAGAATTCATTATGTTTGACGTAACCGCGGAATCTGCCTCGCGGAGTATGTCCGCGGCATCGCGGCACACATGAAGTCCGTCCGAATGCATATCGTATCCGTCGTCCTTATATACACAGTACGCTACACGGTTGACATAGCTGAACTTGTTCGGTATCTCTTTTGCCAAAGTGAATATGTTATTCCAATCGGGATGGCTGTCGCCGAAAAGCGTGACAAGCGTCTTGTAACTGCGGCAGTCGCCCTGAACGCCGACGCTGAGGATCGGTGCAAGATACGATTTTACGTTATGGCTTTCGCAGAACGAAGCGATCTCAGTCTGCTTTTCCGGATCCTTTTCGGGCGGATTCGCTTCGGAGCAGATCATGCGGACTCCGAGTCCGGGACCGGGGAAGGGCTGGCGCGAAGCTATTTCTTCGTCCAAGCCGAGCATGCGGGCAACGCGGCGCACCTCGTCCTTGTGCCAATCCCAGTTCGTTTCGATTATAAGTCCGCGTTCTCTTGCACGGCGAACCATGTCAACATCATTGTGATGCGTCTTGATCTTGTGCGCGTATCCGCTGACGTCGGGATTCCCGCTTTCGATCAAATCGGGGCGGAGAGTGCCCTGCGCAAGGAAGGTGTTGTCAAGATCGATGCCGAGCTCGGATACGGCGTCGTGAGTTACCTTTATGAACATGCTTCCGATGATCTTGCGCTTCATTTCGGGGTCGGTCGTTTCGGCGAGCGGTCCGATCTCGGTGCCGTTTCCGTCCGCATCGACCTTGCCGTAGAAAAATTCCTTTTCCGCGTTGACGCGCTTCATATTTATAAGTCCGAGCTTGTGGAGATTTTCACATATGAGGTCGCTTTCGTTCTTTCTCATAAGACCGTGATCGATATGTATTGCAAATACATTTTCCGGGGGCAGAGCCTTGACGAGAAGAGCCGCCGTTACAGCGCTGTCTACGCCTCCGGAAACGAGAACTACGACTTTGTTGTTTCCCACGCGCTCGCGTATCATCTTCACCGAGGTTTCTATGCGGTCTTCGAGCGCATATGTATCGCGGAACGCACATATTTTTCTGAGAAAATTCTCAAGCATCTTTATTCCGTTTTCGGTGAGATCGACTTCGGGGTGGAACTGAAGTGCGACTATGTTTTTCTCTTCGGACCACACAACCGCGGCGGCTTCGCCGGTTTTTGCGCAAAGCTTGAATCCGTCGGGAAGCTTTGCAACCGCATCGCCGTGGCTCATGAGGACGAGCTGCTTTTCCTCAAGCCCGTCAAAAAGCGGGCAGGAGGTGTCAACGGTTATTTCCGTCTGACCGTACTCCGTTCTGAAGGAGGGCTTTACGACGCCTCCGAAGTGCTCGCAGATAAGCTGCATTCCGTAGCATATGCCGAGCATCGGAACTCCGAGAGAGAATATCTTTTCATCGTATTTCGGCGCACCGGCAGCCCATACGGAAGAAGGACCGCCGGAGAGAATTATCGCCTTGTAGCCTTCAAGCGCCGCAATATCGGTGCCTAACGGGAAGATGTCGGTATAGACGCCGAGCTCGCGTACCTTGCGGTCGATTACCTTTGTGTACTGTCCGCCGCAGTCGAGAATAGCCAAGCGCTCTGAGGGAAGCTCTTTTTTGTTATTCATGAAAATTCTCCGTTAATTCGTTAAAGGATCAATTGAGATAAGTATACCAAAAAAACGCAGTTTCCGCAATAGAATATAAAGAAAAAAACGCATTATGTGCGTTTTTTTCTGGTAAGCAGAAGGAAAATGACGATTGAAAGCACGGCGGCGGTTATTTTTGCCGCGAGGATGTAATCGGGAGTAGTCGAAGAGTTTTTTTCGGCATCGGTATCCTGAGACAGAAGAACAAGAGAAGAAAGCTCATCGTCACCGAAGGTTTTTGAAAGCGCTTTGACCGATGCTATTTCGAGATTTAGCTTTTCATCCCCGTCGTAAACAACTGCAAAGTACTCCGGCGAGAAGTTGCCTTCAACGGTGCATATCACGGAATAAGCTTCTCCTGCCGGAATCGTAACCGGATAGGAATACCTTTTTTCGCTGTCGCCTACGGTAACTGTAAAGCTTCGCATTTCACCGTCGCCTTCGGCGGTCAGTATGAATTCTATGTATGGACATGAAGAAAGATTCATCTTGCGCGGGACCGCCGCGACCGCGCATTCTTCGCCTCCTGTCTCCGCAACGAGTGAAAGATGAAGCGCACGGCACGCGGTAAGTTCGGATACCTCCGTGAGCGCGGGGCTTATCTGCGTTGTTATTCTCGACGCGTTGGATGAAGATGTCCATGAATACGAGCTGAAGGATCTTGTGAAGTCCCAGATTGAGAAAGTACCGCGCTCCCCGAAGCTGTAGGGAAGCGGGTGTATATCCGGATCCTTCGTTACGACATTTTCCGCAAGATTATTTTCTCCGGTCATACCCGCAAGCTTCATGCCGTAGGCTGCGGCGGAATCAAATCCGCGGCTGATAGCCTGATACATCGGTACGGCAGAGATGCTGTCGGAGACTTTGTCATAATATACCGCAGTTCCGATAAATCCGCCGCCCTCAACGGATGCCGATATTGATTTCACGGTATCCGGCCGGGACATCTCCGAAATGCTGAGCAGCACGATCCATGAAGTATTTCCGGAAAGCGTTATGAAGTGATCGAGAACGGAGACGCAGGTTTCGGCGTTGTACACGGTGTCCGAATTTCCCGATATTTCGTTTACCTTGCGGGATGAGCAGTCATCGACGGGGATTATCATTCTTGTCATCGGATTTTTCGATGCCGCGACGGAATACACGGTGTTTATCACATTCGCCTGCTCTTTGAGATAAGCAAAAATGTTCGGGAAATCGTCGGAGGAATTTTCCGTTATAACATTTACGGGGTATCCGCATATGTATCCTGCTGGAGAGTAACGCGATGAGAGAAAATCTACGGCGGCGCAAAGCATCGATGCCTTTTCTTCATCGGATACGCTCAGCGAAAAGTAATTTGCGTTTATATTCTGCCCGGGGGAGGATATAAACATATCTGTTGACGAAAAAATACGGAAATAAACCGATAATCCTGCGTTTTTGCAGAATGAGGTATATGAATCAAGAGAAGAGAGTATCTCGGAATTCAGGAAGAAATACGAGTCTCCCCACGCGGCAAGTTTTCCGTCGGGGGAAGGCGATGTCCGTATAAGCTGATCGAGAGGGACCTCCGCGATAACTGCCGAAGCCCCGGAGAGAAAAATATCGCTTTTCGATTCCGCCGAAACTATCAAAGGCTTTTCCGCCTTTGTGTTGAGATATGCCGTTTGAGGCGGAGAGGGATAGGACGGGGAAGAGAGCATCACCGGACCCGATTCGGTTATTATGGCGACCGCAAACTTTTGTGCGGCGGCTTCGGGATAATCCGAAAGATTTACCTTGAAGGTAAAATTCGTCGATATTTCCATCTCCATGAGAGGCTCGTCGAAGTTCTCGATTTCGCTTTCCCACGCCGGAACGGAATACAGCGCCAATTTGTCGTTTATGTATTTTACGGTGGAATCGTGGGTCAGGGAACCGCTTACGGTTATTACCGTGGAATCGTCCGAATACGAAAAACGGCATTTCGGAAGAGTTCCGAGCGTTTCCGAAGACGGCGTTTGCGCCGCATTTCCGTCCCCGTTTCCGTCTACCGTGAAAGATACGCTTTTTACGGAAAACGTTTCTTTTACGGATGAAACGGCGCTGAACGACATTTTCCATGAGACTATTTTGATCGAAGAAGTAAAGACGACGGCATATGAGGATGAGCTGTCCGAAACCGTGACGCTGCCGACCTCCGAGTACTGCGGATTTCGATCGGCGGGAGAATCGGAAATTCCGATTGAGACTTTGGCGCCTTCAAGCCCTTCGAGGGTAAATCTCATTGCGACGGCAGAGCTTATATCGAAGGAATCCGGAATCAGCGCATCGGCTTTTATTTCGGCTTTTGCATTGTCGTCCGCTTTCACAGTGATCCGGTCTTCCGATATTTCACCTCCCATTATTCCGATTGCGGAAAAACGCTTAGCATATACCGCGTGCGGCGTATTTCCGCACATGAGAGAGGAGATCGCAATCGAGGTCACAAATGCGTTTTGATCCGCTGAGGTTGTATATACGGTAACGGATTCGAGAAGCTTTACGGAAAAATCGGAAACGTCGCAGAATACGGTGTACCAGCCGTTCGAGGGAATATTTACCGAATAAACGTATTCGGCGCCGCCGGATACGAATGACACCCTCAGCGACTGCTCGGCGTCGCTTGTTCCGAGCACGAGAAAGGCAAAGCATATTTCCGAATATCCGGAGATGTCGACCTGCTCAAACGGGCGGGACATTCCGAGCGTCCTTCTCCGCGTGTTATCTGCTGACGCGAGAATGCACTTTGTTCCGCCGGAATATTGAGTGATGTTGATGCTTTTTACATGATCCGAACCGGTCCAGCGGATTTCGGAAAAATCCTCAAGTTCGGATTTCTCTCCGTAGAGAGTATTCATGTTGATTTCATCCGTTGGCTTTGCGTAGGCGGTACGCTCCGCTTCGGCGGATTTTGCCGGAAGGGAGAGTATCGGCAGTGAATAAATCAAAGAGAGAAGACAGAGAAGAACGGAAAGGCACCGAGCCGGATTTCTGCGATTTGACATCATTGTACGTCCTCCTCCGATCCGATTATTTTTTGATCTGTGCTTCGTAAAGCGCTTCAAGTTTTTCTGTCATTGCCTGCGATGTGAATTTTTTTTCATACTCTCCGCGCGACCCCTTGCCGAGACTTTCAAGAAGAATGGGGTCTTTTATCAGACGCACTATCGCGTCCGCCATTGATGTGGAATCCTTCTTCGGAACGAGAAGACCGTTCACACCGTCCGTGATCAGATAGGGATTGCCGCCGAAATCGGTAACGACAGAGGGAAGAGAAAGGCTCATCGCCTCGCACAGCGCAAGAGAGGCCGTTTCCGTTCCCCACGAGCAGTTCAGATTCAGATCCGCAATATTGCAGTACGGCGCTACATCGTCTACAAAGCCTGTAAAGATTATTATGTCGTCTACTCCGACGTCGCGCGCTTTTTCCTCGAGCTCGCGTCGGCATGTCCCGTCTCCCATGAAAATAAAGCGGACCTTCTTTTCATTGCCGAGCATATCGCGCACATACTTTGCCGTGTCTATGAGATAGGAGTGACCCTTGTATTCTTCGAGGCGCGCGGAGATCAGGCAGACGAATTCGTCGGGGGTAATTCCGATACTTTTGCGAAATTCTGCGCGCTCCGCCACGGAGAGAGTACGCATCGGTTCGACTCCGTTTGCGATAACGGTTATTTTGCGCGGATCGACACCCGTTTCGGTGAGATTCTCAACCGCAGACTGCGCGACCGCGATTATTGCCGTTGCAAGCGTATTGTTTACAAGTCCGTTTATCTGCTTTCCCGGGAACGTGGTGAGCCGGCGCGGCATATCAAATGTGCAGTGCCTGGTGTATATACGTCCCTTTACTCCGCAAAGATACGCGGCAAGCTTTCCCGCAAAGGATGAGTGAGTGTGAACAATATCGGGCTTTTCGGCGCGTATGATTTTTTTATACTCGCGTAAGGCTCCTTTTTCCCACGATTTGTCGTGTCCCTTTTCGGTTTCGATCACGCGGTAGCCCTCGTTTTTGATCAGTGGGATCAAAGCACTTTGAGAGGGGACGACGAGAACTATATCGAATTTTGTTCTGTCAAAGCATTTCAGACACTGAATGATCAGCCGTCCGGCGCCGCCGATATTGGTGTCCGTGATTATATTCATGACTTTTATCATGTCGGGAATTCCTTTCATTACATGGATTGCTTTTTGAGTATTTTCTCGGCGAAAAGCTTTAATTCGTCGGAGCGGAGCAAAAACGCAAGCAGCACATACACTATTATTCCGACGGCAGCGCAGATTACGACCGAAATAACATTTGAAAGCGATGATGATGCTCTGTAAATCAAAATTACCGCTCCGCCCATGATCGCGGCGCAGACCACTGATTTCAGTATATCAAACCAATCACGCCCGGACAGCATTGCGCGGCTCTTTTTCATTACAAGATAGTTTACCGTGCAGTTTACCGCGGTCGCTATGCCTGAAATCAGGGCGATTCCGCCGACACCGATAACGGATGAAAGAGATACTACGAGAATGACGTTCAGCGTCATCGAGATTATGGACGATATCATCGGAACAAGGGTCTTGCCGTCTGCAAAGAATGTTTTTGTCAGAACTTCGTTTACCGACATGAAAAGCATTCCTACCGCATAACACCGCAGCGCTTCGGCGGTGAGTACGGTATCCTCCGGAGTAAAGGCGCCGCGTTCGTATATTACCGCGCAGAATGGGTGTGCAAGTATAATTATGCCCACTGTGATGGGGGCTATAATGAATACGAGTATTTTTACCGACGAGATCATCAGACGGCGCGCGTCCTCCGCTTTTCCGGATGCATTTGCCCTCGACATATAGGGAAAAAGCAGATTCGTTGCAACAAAGGTGAAAACTCCGACAATAATAATGTAAAGTTTGTTGGAGTATGAAAGCGCGGTGATCGCCCGTCCGTTGTCGAGCCCGGAAGCATATCTTGTGTTGATCAGCGAGCATATCGGCTGCGTCCACGTTCCGATCAGGATGGGCAGTGCGCTTTTCAGCGATCTTTTTATTTCGGGCGATGCGAAATCAAATACCGGGGAGTAGCGGTATCCGAGTGAACGGAGCTTCGGCACCTGTACGAGAGCCTGCGATGCCCAGCCGAGGAGCATTGCAACCGCAAGTCCGACGATCCCGAAAAACGAATTCAGGAAAAACAGATAAGCAACCATTATTGAATTCGATACAAGGCTTATAAGCGCCGGGATGCGGAATTCTCCGAGTGACTGAAGTATTCCCACAAATGAAAAAGCAAGACCGGTGAAGACGATCATCGGGAACATTATCTTTGAAAGGTAAGAGGCAAGCGAAAGCACTTCCGAGGATGCCTCCGGTGCGAGAAAGCGTACAAGGCTGTCGGAAAACAGAATGCCGAGCAGAGCCATGGTCGCCGTAAGCACGAAGATGAGATTGACATATGAATTTGCGAATCTCATCGCGTCTTTTTCGGAACGCTTGACGAGAAGCTCGGAAAATATCGGAATGAATGCCGCGGAAACGACACCTCCGATAACGAAATCAAATATCATTATCGGGAGTCTGCTTGCGATCTCATACGCCTGAGCGGCACTTTGCATACCGTAAGCATTTGCGACAAGTATATCCCTTAAAAGTCCGAGAGCTTTTGCAACTATTACTATCGCCGCCATCAGCACAGCTGTCGAAAACATTTTTTTTACACTTTGGTTATCGGTTTCTATGACAGTGTCCTCCGATTTCTTCGTCGGTTAAACGAGATATCGCTTTTAATTATATCATTTAACCCTCTTCGTGTCAATGAAAAAGGATTTTTTGAGACCGAAACGAAATAAAAGAGAGCGCTTTTAAAAGAATTAATGCAAAAGTGTTGAAATTTGGCGCTTTTCATAGTATAATACTTCGGATGAAACTATAATGAGAAATATATCGAGAGGATGAGACTGTGTCAGAAAAAACACGGATAAATTCTGCGGACAAGCCGCGCGCAGTGTGCCGGAGCCGCATAATAGCCATGCTTGACCGTCTTTGTGACGCTGTATATGACCGTTTAAAAAACGGTATGTTCGGAAAAATTTTCACTTCGTATCCGGATGTGGATCGCGGATTTTGTGCCCGCGCCGCCGATTCCGCATTCAGAAGCAATGTGCTTTCCCCCGCCAGACGCAAACTTGCCTCTAAAATAGAGAACAGTTTGTTCCTTGAACTTTATACCAAGATCGTAAGATGTTTGCTTTCAGTCAGAATGAGAGTTTACGGGGTCGGAATTCTCTCCTTTCTTCTGTATACCGCAGTGGTGTCCGGGATCGGTTATCTGCGAAGTAGGGACTCCGGGAGCGCGGACATTCTCAGTGTTGCTATTCCGGCGCTCCTTTGCCTTGCCACTCTTCCGCTTCTTTTTTCGGAAATCTCCCTTTCCGAGGCTCTTTCGGGATCGCTTGTCGGCCGGCTTGTGCTGAGTCTTACCGGACGCGGACCCGAGAAGCTCGATATGAGCCGTCGGCTCGGACGAAGCAATATAGCATTTATTATCGGCTTGCTTTTCGGCTTGCTGACTTACTTCGTCAGTCCGATCTACATTGTCGGTGCGGCGGCAGCTCTTGTCATTGCTGCAATAGTAATGAATTCTCCGGCGTTCGGTGCGATAATGCTTTTCTTCTTTATGCCGCTTCTTCCGACTCTCCTTCTTGTCGGGATCGTAATGCTCAGCGCATTTTCCCTGATACTCAAGGTAATACGTGGCAAGCGTTTCTTCCGCTTCGAAGCTCTTGATATAGCGGTTTTCATGTTTTTGCTGATGACCGGGATCGGGGGACTGTTCGGCGCTTCGCCCGTTTCGCTTAAATCCGGTGCGGTCGCGGTGATGTTTATCGTCGCATACTATGTTGTTGTTGTTTCACTTGATACCCGGGAATGGCTCGGCAAAGCGGTAGGCGCATTCGTGCTTTCGGCGACAATGATATCGTTTTACGGAATGATTCAGTACATGACCCATAAGGTCGCCGGTGCCAACGGCTGGGTCGATCAGAAGATGTTCTCCTATATAGAAGGACGCGCCGTGGCAACGCTTGAGAATCCCAATATGCTTGCGGTGTATCTGATACTTGCTTTCCCGGTGGCGTTTATGTTTATGCTGACCTTCGTAAGGGGGCTGCGCGGAAGGGCGGTTTCGCTTATCAGCGTTGCGGCTATCGGAGTTTGCCTTATATTTACATGGAGCCGCGGATCGTGGCTCGGTCTGATAGCGGCGGCATTTCTCTTCATAATGATTTGGGGACGCAGAAGCATATACGTCTTCATATGCGGTATACTTTCGATTCCGTTTCTCCCGTATATCATACCGCAGAGCATATGGCTGCGCTTCACGAGTATCGGAAATACGGCGGATTCTTCAACGGCGTTCCGTGTAAATATTCTGAAAAGCATCGCCGGTATGCTTCCGGATCGAATCCTGTGCGGACTCGGAATAGGTGAGGAATCGTGGTATGTGATCTATCCGAAGATAGCGCTGAGCGGAGTTCAATGGGCGCCTCATTCGCATAACCTGTACCTTCAGATATGGATACAGACCGGATTTCTTTCACTTATAATTTTCCTTGCGTTCGTTGTTCTCCTTTTCACAAGCAATTTCAATTTTTATCGTATGCTGTCCGATGCGGAAAGCTCGGTTATGTCTCATATTTCGGCAGCGCCCCTGAAGGAATCCTGCCTGAGATGTGAGCCGAGGCAGATGCCGAGCGACCGCACCGACGATGAAAAGGAGATACGCAGAACCAAAACTGCCATGCGCCTTCAGGCAGCGTCACCGCTTTGCGGAGTGCTTGCTGTGCTTGTTATGGGCTTCACCGATTATGTGTGGTATAATTACAGAGTATTCCTTATGTTCTGGCTGACCTGCGCGCTTTCAAGTGCATATGTCAGATGCGGTCGCCGTGAGCTTGAGTTTCATACACCGAAGAATGAAGCCGGCTGCGAGACCGATTTTGATGTTGATATACCAATCGAATCCAAGGTTAAAGGGAAAGGACGCAGTTAATAATGAGCAAACGTAAATTCAGATTCAATATCATCGACGCGCTTATAATTCTTTTGGTTCTTGCGGCAGTCGGAGTCATCGGATATGTTGTGGCTTCCGAAAAGCAGACACCTGAGGAAGTGAAGCAGGATAAGAAAATACAGTATGTTATTCAGATAACAGAGCTGAAGGACGAATTCACCGGAAATATCAAGCCGGGCGAGACCTTGTATGAGGTCGAGACAAATAAGAAGCTCGGTGTGGTCACCGCCTGCAACAGCGAAAAGACCTATTATACCGGTACCGATTCCAAAAAAGGAGTTCAGGTCATATCGGAAATAGACGGCAGAAGCAATATGTTTGTCACTGTTGAGGTTGATGCGTCGTTCAAAGATAATATTTACACCGTAAACGGCGTCTCAATACTTGTCGGCACATCCATCAGATTTATTACTCCGGGGCTCACCTCGGGCGCCGTGGTTGTAAGTCTTGAAACGGTAGGATAAAAATGACACTTACCAATTTTGTTTACAGCGCTTTGGCTGTCCTTTGCGCGGGACTGATAGCGTTTACGATGACGCCGCCCGTGCGCGTGCTCGCGTTCCGTATAGGCGCGGTGGACATACCGCTTGATCAGCGCCGCATGCATAAGAAACCGATTCCGCGTATAGGCGGACTTGCGATCTTCTTCGGTTTTACTGCGTCAACGATGATCTTCTGCAATCCGACAAAAGAGCTTTTTGCGATATGGCTCGGCGGTTTTGTCCTTGTCGCACTCGGAATATTTGATGATGTTTTCAGACTGCCGGCAATGCTGAAATTCGTGGTTCAGATCGGAGCTGCCGTGATCGCCGTTGTGAACGGCGTGGTCATAGACCATATAAGCATCGGCGGAAACTATGTAATGTTCGGAGTTTGGCGTATTCCGATAACGATTCTTTGGATCGTCGGACTGACAAACGCGATAAATCTTATCGACGGGCTTGACGGACTTGCCTGCGGCGTTTCCGCGATATCTTCGGCATCGCTTTTCTGCGTGGTTCTTCTCAACGGAGATCTTCATTCGGCAATGATAACCGCAATACTCACCGCATCGTGCATAGGGTTCATGCCGTTCAACAAAAACCCCGCAAAGATATTTATGGGCGATACAGGAGCGCTTTTCCTCGGGTTTACGCTTGCGGTAATGTCGGTTCAGGGCGTGTTCAAACTTCATACGGTGATATCATTCCTTGTTCCGCTGTCGATATTCGCTCTGCCGCTTCTCGATACCACGGTTGCGATAATCAGGCGTGTTGCTCACGGTAAAAGCCCGTTTTCGCCCGATCGCGGACATCTTCATCACAAGCTTGTCGATATGGGATTTACTCAGAAGAACGCGGTCCGTATACTGTACGCAATATGCGCACTGCTCGGACTCGTAGCCGTTGTGTTCACGGATACTATTTTCGATTCTTCACGGCTCGTCAAAGCTGTGCTTGTGCTGATTCTTGCACTTATCGTGTTCCTGTTCAATTATCTGATAATAAAGTCGCCGAATCTTCGGGTGCATACGGGACTTTTCGATGACGAACCTCTTCCCGATACTCCGAAAAATTTAGGCGATACTTTGAAGGAAGTAAAGCATAAGATTCATAATGCCGAAAAAGACAGTGCCGATAAGGAAAAAAGCGACGGCACAGAATCCGACGTGAACGGCGCCGAAGAGAAAAAGGAAAAGTAACCATCGGCTGTCACGCAAGGATAGCGCAGCGGAATGAAAGGCGGTTTTCGTCTTGAAACCGACACTGCCGATTGTGCGTATCAAACGGAGGCGCAGTTATGACTGAAAGAAATACCGAGCACCGTCCATGGGGAAGCTTTACCGTACTCGATGAGGGGAAGAATTTCAAGGTGAAGCGGATAGAGATATCTCCCGGAGCGGAATTAAGCCTTCAATATCACCGACACAGGAGTGAATCGTGGACGGTGGTTGAGGGAAGCGGTATCGTCACCTTGGGAAAAGAGAAAAAGACCGCAGAAGCGGCGGACAGATTTTTCATACCGGTCGGTGAGGTTCACCGCGCGTCTGCCGGGGAATGCGGCATAACATTTATAGAAGTGCAGTGCGGAGACGAGCTTTCCGAGGATGATATAGTCCGACTTGAGGACAGGTATAATCGCATTGCAGACGCATAAAATTGAAAGTAAAGGGTATTTGATATGAAAAGCGAAAAAAATACAGAAAAGAAATCCGGCGTGAGTGTTCTTGACATTTTTATAATACTTGCGCTTCTCATGTGTGTTACGGCGGCTGTTTTCGCATTTGTTTTCAAGCAGAACACGGCGGAGAAAAACGTAACCGAAGCTCAGCTTGAGGATTATGTTCTTTCTTTTCGTGTTGACAGCATGCGTCAGTCGACGATGAACATGATTGAAGCGGGAGACACCTTTTATACCGAAAATTCCAAGGATTTCGGCACGCTTCAGGACAGCCTTACCATGACGCCTGCAGTTGTGTATGTGCAGAAGGACGACGGAACGTATGTTAAAACATATTCGCCCGAAAACGGCGACTATACCAAGTGGGACGTTTCCGGAACCTTTACGGTCAAAGGCATAAGAAATTCAAACGGTATTTTCCTTCTCAACGGCAACGTGGAGCTGGCTCCGAATAAGTCGTATACAGTTATAAACGATACTGTTTCAATGTCGCTTCTCGTAACCGCAATTGAGAAGGTGTCAAAGTAAATTCCGTTTTTGAATCCGCCGCGGGAGTTTAGTAACAGAATCGCCGCTGCGCGTGAGACGGAGGAGTTTATGTTTTTTCGCAAATTAAAAAAACGTCCGGGAAATTCGGTAAAGGATCGATGCGCCGCTCTTGACGGAAAGAAGCTGAGATGCGTTTCCGAGAGAACCGACGGAATTGAAACCATAATAGCACGTCAGGGGATGTTTGCGTTCAGGGACGGATATCTTTTGATATACGCGGACGGAGCGGACCCTATATTCAAATGCCTGCCGGAAGAAACGGAAGCCGGGGAGCTTATGTCATTGGAGGGAATTGTAATAACGGCACCCGATTATATGTCCGGCGGCAGAAGCAGAACGGTAGTTGCCTATTATAAATATTGGCGGGAGGTGAGCGAGTGATCGGAAATAAGCAGAGATCATTGCGTGAAAAAAGCAGGAAAAAATCGCCCGAGAAGAAGAGCGGCAGCGTCATGCTGTCGGCTTTGAAGAATTTCGGGGTGATTTTTGCGGTATGCCTTGTGGTGTTCGGACTTATCGCTTCGTTTACCGTTACGTTTATAACATCGGCGGTGGACGATATCTTTTCCGGAGAACAGGACGAGCTTGAATCAATACTCAGCTCGCAGAATAATCAGGGGCAGACCAAGGACGACGACGATTTCGTCGTTCCGTCGGGCGAGAACTTTTCCGCGCTTTTCGTAGTGACAGACTACGATCCCGGATATTTTACATACTATCCGGAGGGCGAGGAGCTTGAAAAGCTGAAAGCCGAAGGCTCAAGCCGCGAAATGGGGGTTCTCGGAGCGGGATATCGTACGGTAAGCGCAAAGTACATCGTAATAGTCCGCGCCGATAAAGCTTCGCGCGAATATACCGTGACACCTCTCGCGTCGTGTACGAGAGTGTTTACCTCGGCGGGATATAAGCTTCTCGGAGATCTTTATTATTGCTTCGGGGAACAGTATTTCGTTGAAAAGGTCAGCGCGCTTACCGGAATCTCGATCGATTACTATTACTTCATGAATGTAACCGAGGCTCCCGAGATAATAAAGAGAGTAGGGGAGTTTACGGTCGATCTTGCGACGGATATCTATTCAAACGGCGCTGTATACGGAACGGCTTCGGGACTCCGCGGGGATGTGACGACCGTGCTTCCGCCGGAAACCGAGAAAAACGATTCCGAAACCTCGAAGAGCGGCTCGGATAAGACTTCCGATACAACCGAATCCGAATCGGTCGAAGAGCCCGAGGAGACAGACGAAAATGACAGAAAGACGAGAACAAACTACGATGTCGCGGTAAGGGCGGGCACCGTCACTGTCAATGATACAAATATAACGGCGCTCCTTATGTTTGAAAATTACGAAAACGGCGTTGAAGAAAGATGCGACCTTGAATTCCAGCTTGCAAAAGGCTTTCTTGCACGTTTGGCGTCTCTCACGTCCTCCGAGCTTGATTCCGTTTTCTCGGAAAGCTGCATTTATACGGATTACGACGAGTTTTCCCGTGAGCTTTATGACGACGGAAAAATAAACACCAATATGGACGTGCCTGTATTCGCAAAAAAGAAAGAGCTTCTTGCAGCTTTCCTCAGATTTACCGTTACCGATCTTGAGTTCCCCGGAAAGTATACGGGCGAATATTTTGCGCCGAGCCTTACGGACGGAACCACAATGTTCTACAAGTACAAACTTCCGGCAGATCCGGATAAAGAATAAAACCGAAAGGATGACAAATCAATGATTTCAAATTCAGAAAAAACGATGGACAAGATAGTTGCTCTCTGCAAAAACAGAGGCTTCGTGTATGCCGGAAGTGAAATATACGGAGGACTTGCAAACTCTTGGGATTACGGTCCGCTCGGTGTTGAATTCAAAAATAACGTCAAGCGCGCGTGGTGGAAGAAGTTCGTTCAGGAGTCCGAATTCAACCTCGGGCTTGATGCGGCGATCCTTATGAATCCCCGCACATGGGTTGCAAGCGGTCACGTCGTGAACTTCAACGATCCGCTGATCGACTGCCGTGCCTGCAAAATGCGTCACCGTGCGGATAAGCTTATCGAGGATTGGAACGCCGCAAACGGCATACAGATGACGGTCGAGGCGCTTTCAAACGACGAGATGACCGATTATATTATTGAGCATAAGATTCCGTGCCCCGGCTGCGGAAAGAGCGATTTCACCGGCATCCGCAAGTTTAATATGATGTTCAAGACGTTCCAGGGCGTCACCGAGGATTCCACTACCGAGCTTTATCTCCGTCCCGAGACCGCTCAGGGAATATTCGTTAATTTCAAGAACATACTCCGCACATCGAGACGTAAGCTTCCGTTCGGCGTTTGCCAGATCGGTAAGTCCTTCAGAAATGAAATTACTCCCGGAAACTTCACCTTCAGAACCCGTGAGTTTGAGCAGATGGAGCTTGAATTCTTCTGCAAGCCCGGCGAGGATCTCAAGTGGTTTGATTATTGGCGCAGCTACTGCAAGAGCTTTCTCCTTTCTCTCGGCATGACCGAGGAGCATCTGCGTTTCCGCGATCACGAAAAAGAAGAGCTGTCGCACTATTCCAATGCGACTACCGACTTTGAGTTCCTGTTCCCGTTCGGCTGGGGCGAGCTCTGGGGCGTTGCCGACCGCACGAACTTCGACCTTACCGCACATCAGAACGAGAGCGGCGAATCCATGGAATATTTCGATCCCGATACGAACGAGAAGTATATTCCTTACGTTATTGAGCCGTCGCTCGGTGCTGACCGCGTAGCTCTTGCTTTCCTGATCGATGCGTACGATGAAGAAGTGGTCGATGCGGAGAAGAACGATACCCGCGTTGTGCTTCACCTCCATCCGGCTCTTGCGCCTTATAAGGCGGCGGTGCTTCCGCTTTCCAAGAAGCTTTCCGATAAGGCATCTGAGGTCTTCCGTTCTCTCACCAAGGACTTTATGGTTGATTTCGACGAGTCGGGCTCGATCGGCAAGCGTTATCGCAGACAGGATGAGATCGGTACGCCGTTCTGCATCACCTACGATTTCGATTCCGAGACCGACGGCGCCGTTACGGTTCGTGACCGTGATACAATGGAGCAGGTCAGAATACCGATAACCGAGCTTTCGGCGTACATTGCCGAGAAGATCGCATTCTGATGGATCTCTGCAATCCACGCGAAGTGCGTGCGCTGCTTGACCGTTACGGTCTTGCTCCGCAGAAGGGATTCGGACAGAATTTCCTTATAAATCCGGATATTCCGGAGAGAATTGCGGAAAGCTCATACAATGCGGTACGGTCGCGCCCGTGCGCGGCGTTGGAGATAGGTCCCGGAATAGGGGCGCTTACATCGTCGCTTTGCGAGCGGTTCGACCGTGTTGTTGCCGTTGAGATAGACCGGGGACTTCTTCCTCTTCTTGATGAAACCCTCGGAGACTATGATAATGTCACCGTGGTTTCTGCGGATTTTATGACGATCGACATAGCCGAATTTTTCCGTGAGCATTTCTCGGGATATGACGTAAGCGTATGCGCGAATCTTCCGTACTATATTACTACGCCGATCATGATGAAGCTGTTTGAGTCGTTTCCCGTATCCGAAGCAATGCCGATATCGTCAATGACATTTATGGTTCAGCTTGAAGTCGCAGACAGGATATGTTCGACGGAAAGCGCCGGAGATAACGGCTCGGTTACGGCATCCATCGGACTTTCGGCAAAAGCGGAAAAGCTTTTCACCGTGGCGGCAGGGAACTTCTATCCGGCACCGTCTGTCAAATCTGCTGTTATGAGATTTATCCCGCACGAGAACGGACTGTATTCGGTATATCCGGACGCTCCGACAGATCACGCGGAATGCGAAAGATTTGCGGCAAACGTAAAAAAAGTTATTGCGGCAGCATTCGCGCAGAGACGTAAGACACTTGCCAATTCTCTTGCGGGGATTTATTCGAAAGAAAAAACGTCGTCCGCGCTTGAACAGTGCGGCTTCAAACCGGATATTCGTGGCGAGCGCCTCTCAACTGCCGATTTTTGCAGGCTCACGGACATTCTTGAAAAAACGGAATGAAATTCCGCGATTGCAGAAAAAACGGTGGGCACGTTAAAACCGCGTCGTAATCTGCAAACGCAGAAATCGGCGTGAATCGACAAATGCATAAATCCGCAAATGAAGAAAAATAAAACGCAGGGCGTAGAAGTTATACGCTCTGCGTTTTTGTCATTGAAAACGGAAGCCGCCTGATTTGCCGGCGGCTTCCGTTTATATTCACGACTTTCGATAAGCCTGAGACCATAGTTAAAAAGATTCCGACAATTGAATGAAAACAGAGATCAAACGAAAATCTCTTCTTTTGCGCCTTCGGAGGAGCTTTCCTCGTTTTCGATTACCGCATTTGCAAGCATAAGTTTGAGACGGTTTTCCTGATTGATCTTCGTCGCGCCTGCGTCGTAGTCGATCGCAACAATGTTTACATCGGGATTTTTTTCTTTGATCGGCTTCATCATTCCTTTGCCGACAATGTGATTCGGCAGACATCCGAACGGCTGCGCACACACGATGTTTTTCACACCGGATTGCGAAAGCTCGATCATTTCGGCGGTGAGAAGCCAACCTTCGCCCATCTTGGCTCCCGTATTGATGTAACCCTTTGTAAGCGTCGAGGTGTGAGCGAACGGAGTGGGCGGAGCAAAATCGGAATTCTCGGAGATTACCTTTATAAGATCGGACTGCTTTCTGAGAAGCAAACGGTAGGCTGCGCGGACGAACGGATCCTTGAATTTTCCGGTTCCGTAAAGCTCGGTATCGCGCAGATTGTCAAATACGCAGTACATGAAGAAGTCAAGAAGTCCCGGAACCACGGGCTCGGCGCCTTCCGCAATAAGAAAATCTTCAAGATCGTTGTTTGCGAGAGGTGAATATTTGACGTATATTTCTCCAACTATACCTACCTTTACCCGCTTTTCCTTCCGCCTCGGAAGATCGTTGAAATCGGCAATTATCTTAAGGTAGTTCTCCTTGATAAGCGAATACGATATTTTGCCGCCTTTTGCCATTTCGGCAGTCAGTATTTCGGTCCATTTTTCACAAAGCTCGTTCGTCGATCCCGCGACGATCTCGTACGGACGGCACTGATTCTTGAGCGACATCAAAAGATCGCCGTAGAGAAGGGCATACGCCATTCTGTGAAGCATCGGCAGCGTAAGCTTGAATCCGGAATGCTTTTCAATATTTGCAAGACTGAATGAGACTACGGGTACATATCCGTATCCGGCTTTAGCAAGCGCCTTGCGCAAAAGAGAAATGTAATTGGATGCACGGCATCCGCCGCCGGTCTGGAAAAGCATCAGCGCGGTTTTGTGTGGATCGTATTTTCCGCTCTGTATGGCATCTATAAACTGACCGATAACAAGTATTGCGGGGTAGCAGGTGTCGTTATGCACATATTTCAGTCCGCAGTCAGCGATTTGCTTTCCCGTTGTCTCCAGAAGCTCCATTTTGTATCCGAAGGATCGGAATACGTTGAGTATCAGCTTGAAATGCATGGGGAGCATCATCGGAATAAGAATGGTGTAATCCTTGCGCATTTCTTTCGTGAATTCTATGTATGTCTTATCCATTTTCCGCTCCTTTCGTCATTTTTCGCTCGTCAAGCGCGCCGATGAGGCTGCGCAGACGTATTCTGACCGCGCCGAGATTCGTGATCTCGTCGATTTTGATCTGCGTGTAGAGCTTCGAGCCGCCCTCGAGGATCGAACGCACCTCGTCTGTCGTAATTGCGTCGATTCCGCAGCCGAAAGAAACAAGCTGAACAAGCTCGGTGTCGTCGTGACAGCTTGCATATTTTGCGGCACGGTAAAGCCTTGTGTGATACGTCCACTGATTCAGCACATGAACAAACTGCGGCTCGGCAAGATGGCAGATGCTGTCCTCGCTCACCGTGACGAATCCGAGCGAGCAGGCAAGACGGTCGATTCCATGCCCTATTTCGGGATCGATATGATACGGACGTCCCGCAAGGATCATTATGCGTTTTCCGTTTTCGCGTGCAAATTTCAGCGCGCGTTCTCCCTCGGCGCGAACTCCCGCCATATATTTCTCGTATTCGTTGAATCCGCGGTCGATAGCACGTCGGATCTCCTTGAGCGGGAACGATCCGACATTGTCGTCGAGAAAACGCTTCAGACCTTTAGCCATTTCACGTCTGTTGTTTATGTTGATGTACGGGTAAAGGAATTTTGCTTTTTTCAGCGAGGGCATATTTGCCTGGAGAAGCTCGGAATAGTAAGCGACTATAGGACAGTTGTAGTGGTTGTCTCCGGCTTTTTCGTTGATATTGTAAGTGAGACAGGGGTAGAATATGTACTCGGCGCCCTGCTCGATAAGGCTTTCGATATGACCGTGCATAAGTTTTGCGGGGTAGCATGCGGTGTCGGAGGGAATCGAGAACTGTCCTTTTTCGTATGTCGATTTGGTGGATACTTCGGAAAGTATTACTTTGTATCCCAGCTCATCAAAGATACTGTACCAGAGAGGCAGAAGCTCATACATGCCGAGCGCCATCGGAAGACCTACCGTGGTGCGGTATTTCTTCTTCGGATTGCTTGAGCAGAACTTTCTCAGCGCCTCGCGCTTGTATTCGTGCAGATTCGGGATATCGTCCATTTTGACGTTTCCGAGCCCGAGCCCGCGTTCACACTGGTTTCCGGATATGAAACGGCGGCCGCCGGAGAACGTGTTTACGGTGAGATGGCATCCGTTCGTGCATCCGCGGCATACAGCGGATTTCGATTTGTGCTCAAAATGCGCAAGCTCGTCGGACGACATAAGTGAGGATTCGCCGGAGGAAAGGTTTTTCGCATAAAGCGCCGCACCGTACGCACCCATAAGTCCCGCGATTGCAGGACGAATCACATCGCGTCCGATCTCCGTTTCAAAGCAGCGCAGGATAGCATCGTTCAGGAAAGTGCCGCCTTGCACAACGATATTCTTGCCGAGTTCATCCGCGCTCGACGCGCGGATGACTTTGTAAATGGCATTCTTTACAACGGATGCGGAAAGTCCGGCGGAAATGTCCTCGACGGACGCACCGTCCTTCTGCGCTTCCTTGACGGAGGAGTTCATAAATACCGTGCATCTCGTTCCGAGTTCGACGGGAGCGCGGGCGAAAAGACCTTTCTGTGAGAATTCGGCGATTCCGTATCCCATTGATTTTGCAAAGGTTTCTATAAACGATCCGCATCCGGAGGAACATGCTTCGTTCAAAATTATACTGTCGATCGCGCCTGAGCGTATTTTGAAGCACTTTATATCCTGACCGCCGATATCGAGAATAAAATCAACATCGGGATTGAAGTGACGTGCAGCAGTGAAATGAGCTATCGTTTCGACCACTCCGAAATCTACGGAAAACGCATTTTTGATGAGCTCCTCGCCGTATCCGGTGACAGCGGAGCCTACTATCGTGACCCTGTCACCGCAGAGGGAGTATATTTTTACAAGCTCTTCGCGGACGATCTCGACCGGATTTCCGCGGTTTGAGTCGTAGAAACTGTATAAAAGCTCGTTGTCATCGGAGAGGAGAGCAAGCTTTGTGGTCGTTGAACCGCAGTCAATGCCGAGATATGCTTTGCCCGAATATGTCGATATGTTTTTTTCGGGAACGCTGTTCTTTGCATGACGTGCGACAAAGGCATCGTAATCCTCGCGCGTTTCAAAAAGAGGCTTGGTGTGCTTGATCTCAACACCTGCCTTAGCTGCCTTTTCCACAGCGTCGCAGATCATATCATATGTAAAGCGCTTCTTGTCTTTTGCGGAGTAGATCGCGGCGCCGATTGCGACGGCATAGAGACCGTACTCGGGGAAGATCGCGTGCTCCTCGTCAAGCTTGAGAGTTTCGGCAAAACGCTCGCGCAGTCCGAGACAGTAGTACAAAGGACCGCCGAGAAACATTACTTTTCCGGAAATCTCACGTCCCTGCGCCAATCCGACGATCGTCTGATTTACCACCGCCTGATATATGCTTGCCGCGATGTCTTCCTTTCGCGCTCCCTGATTGAGAAGCGGCTGTATGTCAGTTTTTGCGAATACACCGCAGCGGGAGGCAATGGGATATATCCGCTCATGCTTCAGCGAAAGCTGGTCAAGCTCGGCGACCGTGACGTCGAGAAGGGTAGCCATCTGATCGATAAAGGCGCCGGTGCCGCCCGCACAGGTGCCGTTCATTCTTTCATCAGTGCCGCCCGCGAAAAAAATCACTTTCGCGTCTTCTCCGCCGAGCTCGATTACCGAGCTTGTATCGGGAGCGAGTTTTTTTACGGTTTCGGAGGTTGCGAAAACTTCCTGAACGAAGGGAATATCCGCTACACGGGCAAGTCCGAGTCCCGCGGAACCGGATATTGCGGCGGAGAACGACTCACCTTTCAGAAAATCGGCGGCGTCGCGGAGCAGATCGAGAGTTTTCTGGCGAACCTGGGAAAAATGACGCTCATAACGCCGATATACTATATCGCCGTTCTTTATTATCACAAGTTTTGCCGTTGTGGAACCGATGTCTATTCCGACAGCAGGCTCGGCAAGAATTATTTTTTCCATTTATAATATAACCTCATTGTCGTTTGTGTCGCTTTTTTGTGTCGAAAATTATTCATATCTATTATAAAACATTTGATGAAATAAATCAACACATAAGATACACCAAAATGTGAACGTCGTGTAAACAGCCTTGGCAAAATCGACAAATTTAAAATTTTCACGGAAATCGCTTTACTTTGTGAGTTTAAAGTATTATAATAACAAAACGGTAACGGAAAGGGAGTGATGACGCTGCTGAAGATAATTTTTCTGATCTGCGGAGCAATCTACGGCGCGGGACAGTTTTTCCTTACATCTCGTTTTACGAAATCGCTTCTTGCGGGAAAAATAACCGACTCGGTGCTTCCGGCGCTTGCCAAGCTTGCGCTCTATGTCGGAATCTTTTTATTCGTATGGTTTTACCGGGACGGAGGCAGAATATGGGCACTTGTCGGATTCGGTGTCGGAATACTCGTTCCGGCTTTGATCAATTCCGTTATTACAATAACAAAAAAAGGAGATGGTGAAAATGGGGACAAATGAAATCATAAAACTTGCCGTTTCCGGAGTTGCCGCGGCGTTTTTGTTTGTGCTGCGGAGTTTCTTTGCCGGGAAGAACCCGAAGGATGGTACCGGAAAGAAAAAAAATAAAAAGAAAACACTGGCGACTATCGGAATTGTTATAGCCGCGTGGTATTTCATCGGCACGCTGATATCTCATTTTTCAAAGAAATCGTCGGGGCTTGAAGTCAATTTCGAGCTGTTTTCCGAAAGAGTCGATCTGTTTGGCTTTTCCGTTGCGGGAACGACGCTTCTTGCCTATCTGCTCACCGCGATTGCTTTGATTTTTGCACTGATATTCCGATTCGCCGTTTATCCGAGGTTCAAGGACCGTCCGGGTAAGCTTCAGAATCTTTGCGAGGCGGCGGTCGAAGAGATTACGAAATTCACGGATAACGCGACCGGCGGACTCGGCGAGGTTCTCGCGTCCTATATGATGTCGCTTGCACTGTTTATGATCCTTTCGGCGGCGACGGAGCTTTTCGGACAGCGCGCACCGACCTCGGATCTTCTCGTAACGCTCTCAATGTCGCTTATCACGTTCTTCCTTATAAACTATTACGGAATAAAAAAGAAGAAGCTGTCGGGCAGACTTGTTTCTCTTACGAAGCCGACCCCGCTCGTTACTCCGTTCAAAATAATATCCGATATCGCAACACCGGTGTCGCTTGCCTGCCGACTTTTCGGAAACATGCTCGGCGGAATGATAGTAATGGATCTTCTCAAATCCTCCCTCGGTGGATACGCCGTCGGAATTCCGGCGGTTGCGGGACTTTATTTCAATCTCTTCCACCCGCTTATTCAGACATATATATTCGTGATACTTTCGCTTACCTTCATAAACGAAGCGGCGGAATAATATAAAAATAAAAAGAAACAGGAGATAAATCAATGAACGCACTTGCAGTAGCACTTGTAATGCTTCCCACCCTCGGAGTGGGTCTTTCAATGGGTCTGGCAACCGGAAAGGCAGTTGAATCCGTGGCGCGTCAGCCCGAGGCTTCCGGTAAGATAAACGCTATACTTCTTCTCGGACTTGCACTTGCCGAGTCGGTCGCTATTTACTGCCTCGTAATTGCGCTTATTCTGGTGACCAAGCTGTAAAAATCTTTCCTTGGAGGTAATTTCGATGAATTACGATTTTTCGAATTTTCCGATAGATCTTATACTGAATATACTCAATATCGTTATACTTTTCGTTATTGTACGTTTTCTCGTGTATAAGCCGGTAAAAAAGTTTATGGATGCGCGCACGGCGCGTGTTACGGCAGCCGCCGAAGAAGCGGACGCAAAGGCAAAAGCGGCGGATGCGCTTTCCGAGCAGCTTAAGGCTCAGCTTGCAGGTGCTGCGAACGACGCGGACCGTATAAGAAACGAAGCTGCCGCAGCAGCCAAGGTGCAGGCTGACAACGTGCTCAAAGAGGCGGGGGAGCAGGCTGACCGTATCGTATCCGAGGCAAAGGAACGCGCCGAGGCAGAGCGCGAGGAGGTGCTTTCCTCTCTCCGCTCGGATATCGCTTCAAGCGCCGAGGCGATCGCCGGAAAGATTCTTGAAAGAAAGGTTTCCGACGAGGATACGAAGCGGATTGCCGAGGAGTTTTTCCGCGAGGCTGAGAGCGGCGGTGCGGCAAAATGAGTGAAAAGCTTGTGATAACAACTGTTCCCGATACGTCGGAGGATGTACTTTCTTATATCGAAAAGGGCTTTTCCGATATGCTCGGCGATGTCTGCGTAGAGCGCAGAACCGATCCCGAACTTATCGGAGGATTCACCGCTGCATACGGCGGAAAGTTCTGGGATATGAGCATAAGAACGCAGCTCAGACGTATGACGGAGCATATTGAAGGTGGGGTGGAGAAATGAGCGGATTTACCCCTGCTGCCATCAGCGAGTTTCTCAGAGAGCGTATAAACACGTTTGAGAGAAAGGGCGTTGTATACGAATACGGCACCGTAAGCAGAGTGAGCGACGGCGTTGTTCGCGTGGACGGACTTTCCGGCCGAAGCTACGGCGAGCTTCTTGAGTTTGACGGCGGCGTTTACGGCATGGTCATGGATCTTGAGGAAAACGGAGTCGGCGCCGTGCTTCTCGACAATTCCGATACCGTCGGAGTGGGAGACCGGGTTCGCGGTGTTGACCGTATAGTCGAAATTCCCGTATCCGATTCCATGATAGGAAGAGTGCTCGATCCCGTAGGACGTCCGCTTGACGGAGAAGTCTACGAATCAAAAGAATTTCTCCCCGTTGAGCGCAGCGCACCTCCGCTGATTCACCGACACAGCGTAGACGTGCCTCTCGAGACGGGAATAATCGCCATAGACAGTATGGTTCCGATCGGGCGCGGTCAGCGCGAGCTTATAATCGGAGACCGTCAGACCGGAAAAACAACGATAGCCCTTCAGACGATTATGAATCAGAAAAATACGGGAGTTATCTGTATTTACTGTGCGATCGGTCAGAAGGCATCCACCGTTGCTCATGTTATAGACGAGATACGGACAGCCGGAGCGGACAGCTATACTTTTGTTATTGCAGCCTGTGCATCCGACAGCCCCGCCATGCAGTATCTTGCGCCGTACAGCGCATGCTCTGCGGCTGAATATTTCATGGAAAAGGGCAAGGATGTTCTCGTTGTGTACGACGATCTCTCGAAGCACGCGGTCGCTTACCGTACAATGTCTCTTCTTCTTCACAGACCGCCGGGACGCGAGGCGTACCCCGGAGATATATTCTATCTCCACAGCCGTCTGCTCGAGCGTGCGGCGCGGCTTGATGATAAATACGGCGGAGGAAGCATTACCGCGCTTCCGATCATCGAAACGATGAGCGGCAACATTTCGTCGTATATCCCGACAAACGTTATTTCGATAACGGACGGTCAGATATACCTCGAAACCGAGCTGTTCCATAACGATATACGTCCTGCCGTCAATACCGGACTTTCGGTTTCACGAGTGGGGCGCAGTGCACAGCCCAACGCAATGCAGAAGGTGTCCAAATCACTTCGTATTGATCTTGCACAGTATCGTGAAATGTCGGTGTTTGCGCGTTTCGGTGCTGATCTTGATCCGTCAACCATGCAGATGCTCGATCGCGGCAGAAAGCTTACCTTGCTTTTCGTGCAGGGAAAGGACATGACATACAGCCTTTCCGAAAAGGTCGTTCTTCTGCGGGCTTTCAGAAAGCATGTATTTGATTCCGTGAAGCCGGAGCAGATGAATGCGGCTGCAAAATCGGTTCTTTCGTATATGAAAAAGAATTATGCGGATCTTCTTTATACCGTGGAAAGCACGACGGAACTCAATGACGGCGACAAGGCGAGACTTGATGCGGCGCTTGCCGCATGGAAAATGTGATTATTACGGAAAGGGCGGTGACAGTACTTGAAGACGATGAGCGAGATCAGCCGTAATCTCAATGCGAATATGCAGACGAGGCAGATAACAAACGCAATGTACCTTTTGTCGGTCTCGGAAATACGGCGTATGTCCGGAAGTATAAGCTATATCGAAAACTATATGCACCGTCTGCGCCTGACCATACGCGATATAATAACACGTTCCGGCGGAGTCCGTCATTCATTCCTTCAGAGGCGCGGCTTCAAGGCGAACGCAAGCGCGTTTTTCGTGATATCATCCGACAAAAGTCTTTGCGGAGCTTATAACGTAAATATTGTCAACCTTGCGATGGAGCAGATAAAGTCGGCGCAGAAAGCGGTCGTTATAACTGCCGGTTCACACGGCGAGACAATGCTGAGAAACCGCGGAGTCGATATACGCAAAAGCTGGGAGGTCGCGGCATCGGAAGCTTCTCTCGATAATGCTTCGGATATCGCCGACGACCTTATCGAACGCTATCTCGACGGGGAATTCGACGAGGTATACGTTGCTTTTACTAGATACCGCGATCAGGCGCATCAGTATCCGACCTGCGTGAGGCTCTTTCCTCTTGCGCTTGAGGATTTTGCGGATGAATTTATCGGCTTGTCCGACAGCGGTGAGCCGCAGAATAAAGGCGATATGATATTCGAACCGTCAGTGCGATCGGTTTTTGAAACGCTTGTCAACGAATACGCGACCGGAATAATTTATTCCGCGCTTATGCAGTCGGCAATGAGCGAGCATATCGCGCGAATGAATTCGATGCAGTCGGCGACAAAGAATGCGGATAAAATGATAGACTCATTGCGTCTGCAGTACAATACGGCAAGACAGCTTGCCATAACGAATGAAATAGCCGAAATATCGGCGGCAAAGGAAACGTTTGACCGCGGAATTTGATGTTTTGATTTGCGGTGCGGAATTTGCTCGGAAAAAATTCCGTGAGAAAGTCTTTATCAGAGGCGGAGGTTTATATGAAGAACAGAGTCTTTGGAACAATAATCCGTATACGCGGACCGGTAATCGATATAAGATTTGCCGAAGGAGAAGAGCCGAAAATAAATTCGCTCGTTTCCTCCGAGGACGGTAATTTTCATATGGAGGTTGCGGCGCATATATCCGCCGGAACGGTTCGCTGCGTCGCGTTGGAGGCAACCGAAGGCGCAAAGTGCGGACTTCGTGTCTGGTCCGACGGCGAGGGGATCAAGGTGCCCGTCGGCGACGGCGTGATCGGGCGCGTTGTCGATGTCCTCGGAAGACCTATCGACGGTAAGGGCGAGATAAAGGCAGAACGCTATATGCCGATACACCGCAAGGCTCCCACTCTTGACGAGCAGTTTCCCGCAACCGAGATATTCGAAACGGGAATCAAGGTCATAGACCTCCTCGTTCCTTACGCAAAGGGCGGAAAGATCGGACTTTTCGGCGGTGCGGGAGTCGGCAAAACAGTCCTCATTATGGAGCTTATCCATAATGTCGCACAGAATCACGGCGGCTACAGCGTTTTCACCGGTGTCGGCGAGAGAAGCCGCGAGGGAATCGAGCTTATCGGGGATATGACGGATTCCGGAGTTATAGATAAATCGATTCTTGCCTTCGGACAGATGAACGAGCCTTCGGGAAGCCGAATGAGAGTCGCGCTATCTGGACTTACGATGGCTGAGTATCTGCGTGATGAAAAAAAGCAGGACGTGCTTCTGTTTATCGATAATATATACCGTTTTGTCCAGGCGGGAAACGAGGTAAGCGCTCTTCTCGGACGCATGCCCTCCGCCGTCGGCTATCAGCCGACATTGGCAAACGAGCTCGGCGAGCTTGAAGAGCGTATAGCAATGACAAAAAGCGGATCGATAACATCGGTTCAGGCGGTATATGTTCCCGCCGACGACCTTACCGACCCGGCACCTGCCACAATATTCTCCCATCTTGACGCAACTACGGTTCTTTCGAGAGAGATTGCGGAACAGGGAATATATCCTGCGGTCGATCCTCTTGCGTCGGCGAGCCGCCTGCTTGATCCTTCGCTTGTCGGAGAAAAGCATTTCCGCATAGCCGAGAAAACCGTTGAGATACTTCAGCATTATCACGATCTGAAGGACATAATTGCGATCCTCGGTATGGAGGAGCTTTCTCCCGAGGATAAGCTTACCGTATATCGCGCGCGCAAACTTCAGCAGTTCATGTCGCAGCCTCTTCACGTTGCAAAAGCTTTTACGGGAAATGAAGGCCGCTTCGTTCCCGTGGACGCAACGGTCGAAAGCGTAAGACAGATCGTTGAAGGAGAAGTCGATGATCTGCCGGAGACCGCATTTACACTTGTCGGCGATATAGATGAGGTGCGCGAAAAGGCAAATAAGATCCGTTCAAAGACGAGCGCCGCAGCTTCCGAAGGAGCGCAGTGATGAGCACATTCAAGCTTGAAATATCCACTCCGGAGGCAGAATTTCTGTCGGTAGATGCCGAAGCGGTAACGATGTCGTCCCGTAAAGGATCGATGACGGTTCTTCCCGGACATGCGCCGATGCTTGTTGCACTTACCCCTGGCGAGATCAACGTCAAGGTGGAAGGGAAATGGAGAGCTTTTCTTTCCATGGACGGCTTCGTTGAGGTCACCGGGGATCAGGTGGTCATGTATACCCGCGCGGCGGTGTGGGAAGACGAAGCCGAGGCTCACAGAAGCGCAAAAGAAAAGCAGGAGGCGCTTGAGCGCATTCGCGTTCAGAAGAGTATATTCGAGCATAACCATACGAAGATCGAGCTTACCCGCGCGATGTCGCGCCTCGGTAAGGCAAGGAAAAACCGCAACATGTGAGTGCTCCGCGCCGAAAATCTTGACAATATTCCCGCAAGGATGATATAATACTTGCAAAGATCTTATTTTCTGCGGCTTTGCAGCCGTATTGCCGTGCACTGCGCACGTCCGGCGCGTCGATCTGCAGAAAAGCATTTTCTTCACGGTATAGTCAAATCGCAAAGAGAAAACGCGAAGGAGATTGACATGGAGCTTGATACAAAAGCCTACCTTGATTCGGTCTGCGCAATGCTTAAAGACGGCAGCACCTCTGTTCCTGTTCCCGTAAAAGGTTCGAGCATGGTGCCGTTTTTCCGTGAGGGAGATACAGTGTACCTTGATTCCGTGCCGCCGAAGCTTCATGTCGGCGACATCGTTTTGTATACCCGCGTCGCCGGAGATTATATACTTCACAGAATAGTATCGGTGTCTTCAAACGGCAGATTCACAATTCTCGGCGATGCCCAGCTTATGAAAAGTGCGGAGAATGTTTCCGGAAAGTGCATAAAGGCGATAGTTACCTCGGCTTGCCGGGGCGGAAAACATCAAACTTCTTCCTCATTTTCATGGAAAGCGTTTTCTTTTATATTGTCGCATACGGCAAGGGTAAGGCGGTTTCCGACGGCGATTTACAGCCGAATAAAGTCTCAAAAGGAGAACGTAAATGCTGAACGAAAATAAATCCGAAAAGAAACAGAAGCACAAGAAAGAGAAAAAGAAGCTCACGGGTACAAAAAAGGCTCTTATAGTTCTTGCGGTCCTTCTCGGGATAGTTCTTATTGTTATGTTTTCGTTTTCCCTTACCGTGAAGCATTATCTCGGCAAGATAAACCGCGTTTCTCCCGATGACGTTTCAGCCGTTCATCCGTCAAGCGAGGATTTCGAAACGGATGAGGAGCCGGGCGGCGAAAAGCTTTCCCCCGACGACGTTAAATGGACATCGGGACTTCCGAGGCTGAGCGACGATCCGCTTATCAATATAATGCTTGTCGGTCAGGACAGAAGAGAAGGTCAGGGAAGACAGCGTTCCGATACGATGATTCTGTGCAGCATCAATACCGATACCAAGCAGATATCGCTGATTTCGTTTATGCGAGATCTCTATGTTCAGATTCCCGGCGGATATTCCGATAACAGGCTTAACGCAACATATGCCTTCGGCGGCTTCCCGCTTCTTGACGAAACGCTTACTCATAACTTCGGCTTCTCGATCGACGGAAATTTCGAGGTCGATTTCGGAGGATTCATTTCGGTCATCGATGTCCTCGGCGGAGTTGATATAACCATGACCGAGGTCGAAGCGAATACCCTTCTCGGAAGCGGCGCGGGCACTTATCACCTTGACGGCGAAAAGGCTCTCAATTACGCAAGACTGCGCTCTACCGACAGCGATTTCAACCGCACGGAGCGTCAGCGCAATGTACTTACCGCGGTGTTTACAAAGATAAGGGAAATGAGCGTTACTCAGATCATGGGACTTCTCGACGCAATACTCCCGACTCTGACCACGGACATGCAGGATTCCGAGATAATTTCTCTTGTAAGAAAGGTGGCGCCGCTTCTTTCGGGCTCGTCTCTTACGTCGCACAGAGTTCCCGCGAACGCCGCTTATTACGGCGCAAACATCAGCGGAATGTCGGTGCTTGTCCCGGATGTTCCGCTGATACGCGAACAGCTTCTTGATTATCTCCCCCTCGGATAAACAGCTTGCTTCAAAGTATAACCGAATACCGTAATCGAACGGGCAGCTGCAGACGCGGCTGCCTTTTCTCCGTTAAAGTGCAGAATACCCGAATCAAGCAGATACTGTCTTGAAGATGGCAGCTGCATCTTAAATCGAGGATCTTTGAAAACAAACCTATACCGTTCCTTCGGGAAAGAGCATCTCACCGACGCAATGTCATTTCAACACACAGTGCATATTATAATGTTGAGGATCAATGATTGCTCTGAAAGGTGAGTCCTCACCGTAGATAACGGGTGCGCCTTGCCCGATCGGCGGCACGGCGCATCAGATCCCGAAAGAAAGGAAGCCTTTTATTAGGCAAGGTAATTTAAAAGATGGCAGAAAATAGACAGTCTTCTTCCTTCGGAGATCGCAATGCGAAGGAAATGATCTGCATAGATACCTACAGAATCCTTGACTCATGCAGAGATAAGGATTGTTTTGAAGACGTGAGGGTATTTCTTACCGATTACGGTCAGGAAATAATCGAAAAAACATGCGCGGTACGGGCAAAGTCGGCGTCTATTCTTTGGGCGTATATCGATATCGATCCCGTTCCGTTTAACCGCGGATTTTATCAGCTTTCGATAAAGATATACGTCAAAGTAACATGTGAGGCTTGCGTCGGTCCCGGCAACATTCAGACATTTGACGGCCTCGGAGTAGTGGAAAAGAGACTTATCCTCTTCGGAAGCGAAGGGAATGTGAATATTTACAGAAGTGAAAAAGGATGCTCGGCTTTTTGCCCGACTCCCAAGAGATGCCGCTGCTCCGGAACGACAAATCTTCCGGTCGCAGTCCTTGAAACGGTCGATCCGATAGTTCTTTCTTCCAAGGTCGTAGAGCCTGTATGCAAGTGCTACTGCTGCTCCTGTGTGGATGATCTTCCCGACGGAGTTGCCGATTATTTTGAGGGCAGACTTTGCGACTCGCAGAACGGCACAAAACTCCTCGTTTCGCTCGGCTTCTTCACCGTTGTCAGAATCGAGCGCCCGGCTCAGTATCTTGTCAGCGCCGCGGAATACTGCGTTCCGAATAAGGAATGCCCCGGCGACGAAACCGAGGATCCGTGCAGCATTTTCCGTTCCATGAGTTTCCCCACCTCCGAATTTTGCACGCCTCCGATATCCGTTTTTTCGGATGATGAGAGAGGCAGTCACAGGTGCGGCTGCGACGGATAATAAAAACTGAATAAAAATACATGGCAAATTCTGCCCCAAGGGCAGAATTTGCTCTGCTTTTCGGGGAAAAAATATTGACACGAAAGGCAAATCAATGTATAATAAAAATAATTAATTTATCAGATCGGAAGGTTACTCGAAATGAAACGTGTTTTCAATTTTTCCGCAGGTCCGTCAATGCTTCCCATGCCGGTACTCGAAAAGGCTCAGGCAGATATGCTTGATTACAATTCATCCGGAATGTCGGTTATGGAGATGAGCCACCGCTCTCCCGTTTACGACGAGATCATCAAAAATGCAGAGGCAAAGCTCCGCGAACTCATGAACATCCCGGATAATTATAAGGTGCTTTTTCTTCAGGGAGGAGCTTCGACTCAGTTTGCTGCGGTCCCGCTCAATCTTATGAATAAAAATAAGAAAGCGGATTATATTCTTTCCGGTCAGTTCTCAACCAAGGCTTTCAAGGAAGCGCAGAAGTACGGCGATGTCGTTGCGGCAGCTTCTTCAAAGGATGATAATTTCTCTCGTATTCCCGAGACTACCCGCGAGAGCTTCCGCCCCGATGCGGATTATGTACATATCTGCTATAATAATACGATATACGGAACCAAGTACAACTATATCCCCGATACCGGAGATGTTCCCCTTGTCGCCGATATGTCCTCCTGCATAATATCAGAGCCGGTCGATGTCAGCCGCTTCGGTCTTATTTATGCTGGAGCTCAGAAGAATATGGCGCCCGCCGGACTTACCATCGTTATAGTCCGTGAGAATCTTATAGGAAACGCACGCGAGACTACTCCCGCGATGCTTGATTATAAGCTCATGGCTGAAAACGGCTCAATGTATAATACTCCTCCGTGCTGGTGCATATATATCGCAATGCTTGTTTACGAGTGGATACTCTCAATCGGCGGGCTCGAGGAGATGAAGAGAAGAAATCTTGCAAAGGCAAACGTTCTTTACGGATATCTCGATTCTCAGGACTACTACATTGCCCCCGTCGAGAAATCGAGCCGTTCGATGATGAATGTCACTTTCGTTACCGGAGATGCCGATCTCGATAAGAAGTTTGCCGCCGAGGCTTCCGCTGAAGGTCTCGTGAACCTCAAGGGACACCGTTCTGTCGGAGGTATGCGTGCCTCCATCTACAACGCAATGCCCGCCGAGGGAGTCGAAAAGCTTGTCGAATTCATGAAGGATTTCGCACAGCGCAATCCCAAATAAAATCAGAAGCTAAGACAGCTTTTCCGGGACTTATGTATTTGTGCCGCAGTTATGCGGAGAACGGAGTTTATAAAATGAACAATATAAAGCTTATGAATAAAATTGCCGCGGTCGGCATTGATGAATTTGATGCCGCGAAATATAATGTCGGCGAGGATGTTTCCGATCCCTGCGCGATAATGGTGCGTTCCGCATCTCTTCACGATACGGAATTCGGACCGGAGCTTAAGGCGATCGCACGCGCGGGAGCCGGAGTTAATAATATTCCGGTCGAGGAATGCGCGAAGAAGGGAATCGTCGTTTTCAATACCCCCGGAGCGAATGCAAACGGAGTAAAGGAGCTTGCCGTAGCCGCGCTGCTTCTTGCTTCCCGTGACATCGTCGGCGGTGTCAATTGGGCTTCCGGACTTACCGAGGATGTTGCAAAATCGGTAGAGAAGGGAAAGAGCAAATTCGCCGGATGCGAGCTTCTCGGAAAAACTTTGGGCGTTATCGGTCTCGGTGCCATCGGCGGAATGGTTGCGAATATCGCAGCACATCTCGGAATGAAGGTCATCGGATGCGATCCCTACATAACGATCGAGGGCGCATGGAGACTTTCACACCATGTCCGCAAAGCCGCAGCTTACGAAGAGCTTTACAAAGAATGTGATTATATAACTCTTCATGTACCCGCAACTCCCGAGACAAAGGGAATGATCAACGCAGAGACGATCGCAATGATGAAGGACGGAGTTAAGATAATAAATCTCTCCCGCGCCGATCTTGTCAATATCGCCGATCTGAAAGCGGCTCTTGAATCCGGTAAGGTTTCGCGCTATGTGACCGACTTCCCGACGGAAGAAAGTATAAATGTTCCCAGAATAGTCGCAATACCTCATCTCGGAGCGTCTACCGAGGAATCCGAGGATAACTGCGCCGTCATGGCAGCGCATGAGCTTATCGACTATATCGAAAACGGAAACATCACAAACAGCGTCAACTATCCTTCGGTAAAGCTTGACGCGTCTACCTGCCCGAGAATGGTTATTCTTCATAAGAATATCCCCAATATGATCTCCGGAATCACGGGAATTCTCAGCGCACAGGGACTCAATATCGACAATATGGCGAACCGCTCAAAGGGTGAGTATGCCGCAACAATAATCGATACGGATAAGGAAGTTTCCGATGAAACTGCCGAAAAGATCGCAGCGCTCGACGGCATCGTCAGAGTGAATAGGATCCGCTGACCGCTTCATGATCTGCGGACAGTGAGCCGGGTTCGGTGAAAGCTCCCGCTGAATAACAAAATAACGCCGGACGGCGGAATCGGTCATACCGATTCCGCCGTCTTTTATAAAGAAGATCCCGCCGTAATTCGGCGGGATCAATGCTATTTTCTTATTTCTATGGCTTCATTCAGATTGGATATTTCTATGCGGTTCGCACCTTCGAAATACTCTCCGTCGAGCGTCCACGGAATTACTTCGTCCATTTCAACCTCGATCTTCGAGGACTTGAAGAATTCAAACATTTCGCTCGAAAAATCGGAAACCGTTATTCCGTGAATGATCTTTGACATTTCAACCGCATTTTTCGGGCACTTGACAAGCACGATTTCAAAAAGCCCGTCCTTCATATCCACCACGGAATTATTAAGCTTCACGATTCCGCCGACCGAGGTCGAATTGGAGACTGCACCGAAGATATATTCTCCGTCATATTCCGTGCCGTTTGCGAAGATTTTTGCTTTGTACGGATGAAGGCTCGAAAGATCACGGATTCCTTCAAGAATATACGCAAAATGGCCGAGAGTGTTCTTGGTAGACTGCGGAGTATTGTACGATGCTGCGGTGAATGCACCGAACGAGGCGATATAGGTGAAGAATCTGTCGCCGAGCCTGCCGATGTCGATTTTTATCGGCTCATGGTTTATAATGTTGTCGGTCGCGCGCTTTACACTTAACGGAATATGCATGCTTTGCGCAAAGTCATTGGTAGTACCCGCGGGGATATATCCGATCGGAATTTTCCGCTCGGCGCACATCATTCCGGTTATTATCTCATTCAGAGTTCCGTCGCCTCCGCAGCAGATACACAGATCGAAATTACGCCCTGAATCACGCGCAAGCTCCGCTGCATGACCGCGGTGCTGAGTTACCTGTACACAAACCTGATAACCTGCCTTGCAGAAGCGAGATACGATCTCGTACATTGCGGTCCGTGATTTCATTTTTCCGGCATTTGGGTTAATTACAAGGAGTACATTCTTCATCTTATAAGCACAGCTTTCTGAAAAGGGAAAGCATAAATCCTTTCCAAGCCCGGATCGGCTTTTTTATGAACGGGTGAGGAGACGCTTCCGGAAAAATTCATACGGAAACACTTCTCATTTTCTTATATGATATCATATTTTAAAGGCGCAGTCTACAGATTTTGAAAAATAATTTTTTACATTATTCTTAATCGCAGTAAATCCGTACTTGAAAAGATTGCAGCCGTCGGTTTTTCCGACGGCTGTTTACGAATAATTATAAAAGAGAGAATCCGTGCGAATTTACGAGAGCGTCTATTTTCTCCGAACGCTTGCAGTAAGGGCACTCGTGGGAATCAAATGTTTCGTAATCGGGTATGTCCTTCGGATTGAATACCGAAATGACGGGATACCCCTCGCATGAATCTACCGTTGCAAATACCGAGGATATGCCGGCGACCTTGCCGCCGTAATACCTGACGGCTTCCGCAGCTGCTTTTGCCGTCAGCCCCGTGGTGACGGATGCCGCAAATATGAGAACATGCTTTGATGCGATCATCGGAACTACATTGTCACGGAAAAGTATCTGACTGCCGGAGGTGTATTCCGGGGTTACTATATAGATAGTCTGGTGCGCATTCATGTTTGCAAAATCTTCTTTGGTGAGCTCGTCCGCAATGCACGTTCCGATAACTTCGGTTCCGTCGAGACAGAGAACCGTATCGACAATGGTGTTGCTGCGGTAAGAAGAGACTATCTCATGAGCGATGCTTTTTGCTTCCGACAGGCGGGATTTTTGCATGGTGATGTCAATGTAGTAATTCATGTGGCTGTGGCTTGTTGCAAAATGACCTTTGACTGCTCTGAGACACAGATCTTTTTTCTTCGTTGCAAGTTTTAATGTTGTTAACGACATAGCGACGCCTCCTGAATAAAATTGATTGCATATATATTATACAACATAATGATAAAACAATCAATAATTATGGAGAAAATGACGAAAACAATTTTTCGCACGTCGTTTTTGCGTACCGTAACTCAGAAGGAGACCGTGAGCTGCATCTTGAATTTCTCTTCACCGAAGACAGCGTGCGGAATTCCTTTCGGCATGATAAGCGTTTCGCCTTCTCCGAGAATAAATACCTCACCGTCAACGGTAAATCTTCCGACACCCTCGAGAACGGTAACCATTGCATCGCCTCCCGCAGAGTGAGAAGAGATTTCCTCTCCCTTGTCAAATGAGAATACGGTCATGCTGACCAGATCATTCTGAACGAGAGTTTTGCTGACGACCTGACCGTCCTGATATTCCACAAGGTCCTTGAGCATAAGCTTTTTCTGCTTGTCGATGTTCCTGTACATTTTTATCTCCTGTCCGTCGATATACGGTAAATAACGATCTGTTATATTCGTGATGTACCTTAGTATTCTCCGCTGCAAGTCATTTGATGTAATCAATGTTTCAGAGCGGACACGAGTCCGGCAATGTTAAACGCGGCTTTCCTTGCAAGAAGCGCCGTGTTTTTCAGAGAATCCGCAGGAAGCATCGGGCGGTCGCAAAGCGAAAATACCGCGTCGATTCCGACGTCGTAGAGTGCGGGCGAAGGATCGGAAATTCCGCAAAGGCAGATAACCGATGCGTTCGAATTCATTTTCGTGCGGCGTGCAACGCAGGCGGGAAGCTTTCCGTCCGCGGTCTGAGCGTCGCATTTGCCCTCGCCTGTTATTACGGCATCGGCGTCTTTCACAAGCGTATCGAATCCGTAAAGTTCGAGTATATATTCCGCACCGGGGCGGAGCACACCGCCGCACAGAGAGAGCCCGAATCCAAGCCCTCCGGCGGCTCCCGCTCCGGCAGCCTCGGAAAGATCGCTGCCGATAGAGCGTGCGCATGCCTTTGAAAAAGACGTGATATTATGTTCAAGGATTTCGATATCTTTGACCGAAGCGCCCTTTTGCTTTGAGTACTTCACTGAGCATCCGCTGTCCCCCGTCAGAGGAATGTCCACATCGTATATAAGCGATATCTCGGCTTTCCCGAGCGACGGCATAAGTTCGTCGGTATCTACATAGGCTATCCGATCAAGCGCAGACGGTCCGAGACGCGCATCAACGGGTTGACGATCTTCATCGTAATATTTTATACCGAGCGCCTGTGCAGCGCCCGCACCGCCGTCGTTTGTGCCGCTTCCGCCGAGTCCTACGATGATCTTATTGCATCCGTAGTCAAGCGCACGGCGGATCTGAAGTCCGGTTCCGTATGTCGAAGCGCTGAATACTCCGCCTTTGGAAAATGACGGGTATGATTTGACTGTGGCGAGCGAGCTTGCCGCAGCCGTGTCAATAACGGCAGTTTTGCCGCGATGACAAAATCCGATGTAGCTGTCGATACTGTTACCGAACGGATCAATCGCCTTTTCCTTGTTTACAGACCCTCCGAGCGCTCTGCATACCGCATGCACCGTTCCTTCGCCGCCGTCGGCAAGCGGAAGCTTGCACACTTGTGCATCGGGCAAACGCCGCCTGATCCCGGCTTCCACCGCATCGCAGAAGGGAGATGCATCAAGAGCCCCCTTGAAGGAGTCTGCCGCAATAACGAATTTCATCACCGTTCACCGCATCTGCTTTCGTAGTAGTGCTTTACGTCAATAGACCAAAAATCTTCGGATTCGTCAAGACGAAGGGCTTCGGCTATTTCTTTTTTTACGGCGCTTTTCGGAATCCTCACCGAAAAGACGGACAGCCTGTATACAAAGGAAAACGCCGCGCGCGCCATGATCTGCATGGCTTCGATATCGTCGGTTCCTTTTTCGCATACGAAAGCGGAAACCTCCGAAAAAGTGTCGTTTACGGAAAACTGCATAAAACCTATATGGGAGATTATTTCACCGCTTTTCGAACAATCCTCGGCTACGTAGGCAAAGCTGCGCGGGTCGTAGGCGACTTCGAAATGATCGCAGAGCGCAGACTGCATTTTTTTATCCTGTATCGGAATAATGTGAAGCATTAACGAACTTCTCCTTTAATCAAAGAAATCTCGGAATCCGTAAGACGGCGCCATTTACCGGGAGCGAGCGTACCAAGTGACAGCCCGGCCTCGCAAGTTCTTTTGAGTCGGACTACTTTCAGTCCGACCTCGGCGCACATACGGCGGATCTGACGGTTTCGTCCTTCTCGAAGTGTAACGTCTACGCACGATGTCGGCTTGCCGTCCTTCGTCATTTCGCCGCTTCCGGCAAAGACGCATTCAACGGGCATAAGCGTTTTTCCGTCGAGCGATGTGACGGACGACAGCAAAGCACAGAGCTCGTCTCCGTATTTTCCTTTCACTGTAAGACGGTATACCTTTTTCGTTTCCGTCGAAGGGTGCATCAGCCGATTTGCCGTATCGCCGTCATCCGTCATAAGGAGAAGACCTTCCGAATACATATCGAGCCGTCCCACGGGGTAAACACGGGCGGGACAGTCGGAAACGAGATCGGCTACGCTTTTTCTCCCTTTTTCGTCGCTCATTGTTGTCACATAACCCATCGGTTTGTTCAGCATAATGTATGTACGCCGGGAGCATCCGGCGTAAGAGAGCGGGGAATCGTCGAGGCATACCTCATCTTTTTCCGGATCAACGCGATCTCCGAGAGATGCGGTTTCTCCGTTTATCTTTATCCGTCCCGCGGATATTGCGGATTCACATTTTCTGCGCGACATGATACCCGAATCGGCAAAAAATTTCTGAAGTCTTATTTTCTCCATATTATAAACCGTTTCTGCGATCCCGGAAAGCCCTTCGGCTATCTGTAAAGATCGATTATTTTTGAGAAGAAGCTCTGCTTTTTCACAAATTCCGAGCTGTCCTCAGCATACAGAGGCAGTCTGCCGAGCTCCTTGCCGTCACAGGTGAATACAGCCTCGCCGACACACTCTCCCTCGGAAACACTTGCCCAAAGGAAATGCGGCAGGTGTATTTCCGTTTTAATTTCACCGTGATCGGACGGGAGAACCGTATCAAGCCTGTCGCGGTTTGCGCACCTGACGAAAGAGCGATCCCCGCCGACACAGCAGAGATCTTTCGATATGCTTCCTTCGGCGGCGAGAGTAACGTGCGAACAGCGTTCAAACCCGTGATCGAGAAGAAGGGTATGATCGCGCCAATCGTCGGGATCGGAAAGAGTGACGGCTACAAGCATGACTCCGTCACGTTCGGCTGCGGATACGAGACAGCGTCCGCTTGATCTTGTATATCCCGTTTTCACGCCGAGCGCATCGTCGTACATTTTGAGAAGCCTGTTGTGATTGAGAAGATGGCGCGTGTTTTCTCCGCTTCCGATGTTCTTTCGGTAGGTGGAAACGATGGTACGGAAAACGGGAGACGAAAGCGCCGCCGATGCCAGACGCGCAAGGTCATATGCGCTTGTATAGTGATCCTCGGCATCGAGTCCGTGCGGATTTGAAAAATGAGTGTCACTGAGACCGAGCTCCGCGGCTTTGGAATTCATCATCTCTGCAAACGAAGGAATGTCTCCCGCCACCTCCTCTGCGATAAGACAGGCGGCATCGTTCGCGCTTGCGAGGAGAAGCGCGTACAGAAGCTCCTCCATCGTGAATTTTTCGCCTTCACGCATATATATAGACGAGCCTTCGACTCCGCAGGATACCGATGTAGCGGTGACTATCCTGTCGAGCGGGCATTTTTCGATAGCAACGAGGGCGGTCATTATCTTGGTCGTGCTTGCCATGGGCAGCCGTTCATCGGCGTTTTTCTCAAACAGAACGGAGCCCGAAGAACATTCGAGCAAGAGAGCGCTTTTTGCACTGACCGTCACATTGCTGGCGGCAAACGAAGGCACGCAGAAAAGAACCGATAAGATAAGCGACCATATAAGGCAGAATGTTTTTTTTGACATATCATCACTCCAAACTGAAAAACATACGAAGGTATTTTTCGCAGAGAAGTGAAAAATGATTCTGCCATTTTGAGAAAGCTTATTCGGCTTTTTCCTTTTTATCTTTTGAAAAAACTTCGCGGAATTTTTCGATAAGCTCGGGAGAACGCTCGATTGCTCCGATTATGCTTGAAATGGGGTCGGCTGTCTGAATTGTTGGCTGATTGATGTTGAGAAGCTCGACACTGCCGTCGGGAGCCACCACAAGAAAGGCAACAGGAGATACGGTAACACCTGTTCCGCCGCCGCCGATGAATTTTTCCGCAGGCTTGATTTCCTTGTCTTTTTTTGCGCTTCCGTCCACTCCGCCGGAAACATATCCGAGCCCGAGCTTTGAAACCGGGATTATAATGGTGCCGTTTGCAGTCGTGACCGCTTCACCGATAACGGTATTGGCATCGGCGGTTTGAGAAATGCTCGCAAGAGCTTCAGCAAAGCTTTCTTTCAGATTCATTTTGAGTTCCTGACCTTTCCTTTGATATATTTTTATATTTTTGGCTTTTTGATATGCTTCTTTTTCCTTCAGCCGCTTTTGTTGAGTCGGCACGGAGGACCTTTTGCGCATCGCGGGCTTCGGCAAATCCGAAATATGCAAAAATCAGTTTTACCGCGGCACAGAGCAGAAATACCGCACGCACGCAGAAGACAAATTTTATATCGGCAGCTGTTTCTGATGATGAAAAATCTGCGTTTATATCCACGGTCACTTTCTTTTCACGCAGCTTTGTGAATTCGCGCAGGAATTCGAGAATGTAGGATGCGAACTGCGACACGGCGCCGTAGAGCAGAGCGCATTTCGCGGCATCGTCGGAGGAAATGTCGGCTTTTATATATACCGTATCGGTCCGGATGTGCCGTGCAAATTCTCCGACGATCCTTGTCACGGTGTGCCTCATGCCGTAAAGCACTTTGATAATGCTTTCGTTATTCTCGGCTTCGGCGGATTTATTTTCTGCCGTCTCCGCTTTTTTCGGCTTTTTTTCTTCCTTTTCGGCACCGTCAAGCTCCGACATCAATTTTCTGTAATTTTCCGCGGAGTAATCACGGAGCTTTATTTTTTTCTTTTTTTTCGGATAGATTCGGAAGGAGAAAAGCCCGATTCCGGCGAAAACCGATACGGAATCGGTATACATCACTCTGAGCTTTACCGGGACGGAAAGAATCAGCGCAAGTAGGGCGACTGCAGCCGAAATGACGATTAACGCCGTCATAATTGACTTCTCCTTTCGCAGTATTCGGATGCTGTATTAATCCTCGGAATTTTCGGACGAACCTTCGTCCGAGACGGTTTCCGTATCGGACGCTTCGGTGTTTTCTGCCGAAACTCTGCCCGAGCTTGTGTCTGTCGGAACCGTGGCTTCCATGTTCTCGATCGGGAACACATCACCTTCGTGCAGGGGGGCTCGGGTCTTCACCTCGGGAAGATCGTTCAGAGAATTAAGTCCGAACACCCGCAGGAAATCGTCTGTCGTTCTGTAAAGGATCGGACGCCCCGGTACGTCAAGACGACCGCACGGCTCGATCATATGCTTGTCCGCAAGGGATGTGACGGCATAGCTTGAGTCTACACCCCTCACCGTATCGATAAAGGCTCTCGTGACGGGCTCGTTGTACGCTACTATTGCAAGCACCTCAAGAGATGACGCCGAAAGATTTCCGCCGCGCCTTATTCCGAGCGCGTTTCTTACATAATCTCCGTATTCTTCTTTTGTTGCAAGCTGGCATCCGTCGTCAAAGCACAAAAGCATGATTCCGCGTTCCGGAGTCGTGCGCGGAGAATTGTATTCTTCGGCATATTCTTCAACTGTCTTTCGCACCGCAGCCGGTGTGGAAGACAGCACTTCGGCAAGGCGCGTATATGTCACCGGATGACCTGCTGCGAAAAGAACGGCCTCGATTATTCGTTTTGCCTCCGATACCTCGATCTGAGGCTTTATCTCCATTCCGGCGAGGTCGGCACCGACGCTCTCCGATATTTCCTGTACGGTAAACAGTTCGGTATCGTTCAAGAAAAATACCTCCGTAATATTTTATAGATGAAATGAGTTAAACTGTCAGAGAATATTTTCCGCAATGCTTTCAAGCTCGGCACCGTCGGCGCCGTCGGGAAGTATGATCTCCGCATCGTCCATTGCGTTTATTATTCCGTCCTCATCGTAAGAAAGCTCTTCAAGAGCAAGAATTCCCGTTTTCAGAAGCTCGAGTACTGCCATAAACATCGTGATAAGCTCGGACTTTGACGAAGCTGTCCGGAAATATCCGCCGATCCGTATTCTTTTACGGGTAATAAGAGTTTTTGTAAGGGAGTTTACGACCGCGGCGACCGAAACGGTGTTCTGCGGCGCGAGCAGAGGCTCGAATTTTTTCTTGGCTTCCGTGTCGGAGATTTTTATCTCCGACATGACCTTGTTGTATGCTTTGAAAAGAAGCGACACATCATGATCCGCCACGAAAGGTTTGTCGACCGTTATTTCGTCGGTATCCTTCGCCATGCGGAGACCGTAGTGCGAAAACAGATCGCCGAGCATGGCGCTTGCCTCTTTTGCGCGCTGGTACTCAAGTACTGCAGCAGCGAGTGCGGCACGCGGGTCTTCTTCTTCCTCTTCGTTGCGCGGAAGAAGCATCCTGCTTTTGATAAGCATGAGTTCGCTCGCCATTACGATAAAATCCGACGAAAGCTCTATATCAAACGCCTCCGCCTTTGCAAGATACTCCATGTATTGGTCGCATACGAGGGATATCGGGATATCGTTTATGTCGATTTTGTTTTTTGAAATCAGTGAAAGAAGAAGATCGAGCGGTCCCTCGAATGTTTCGAGCTTGTATGAAAGTTCCACGTTGCTTTTCCGCCTTTATCCGAAAATCGGGAGCAGTCTCCAGAATCCGATGAAGCATGAGGCTATGGCATCGGACGCTGCAGAGAGAACACCCGAAAACGCACCGCTTAAAAGAAGCAGCATGATCGCAATTGAAATGTACTGCTCGTATTTCATGATTCCGAAATAGTATTTCGGAGGGAGAAACGTGAGAAAGATGCGCGATCCGTCGAGCGGCGGGAAGGGGAGAAGATTAAAAACGGCGAGCATCAGATTCAGCCTGAAGAAATAGTAAAGGAATGAGTAAAGAAGCTGAATAACGATTCCCGAAAATGTCCCCAACGTTCCGGGAATGAATTTCGCGCACAGTAGGAGAAAAAAGCAGGAGAAGAAAGACATTATGAGATTGGAAGCCGGACCCGCAAGTGCGCTGAGCGCCATATCGCGCCGCGGCTTTTTGAAATACCTTGTATTTATCGGAACGGGCTTTGCCCATCCGAAACCGAAAAGCAGCATAGAAACCGTTCCTATCGGATCAAGATGCTTCAGCGGATTGAGGGAAAGACGACCGAAATTCCGGGCGGTCGGATCGCCGAGCTTGTATGCGGCATATCCGTGAGACACCTCGTGTACGGTGAGGGTTATAAGAGTGATTATAACGACAAACAGAGAAATTATGATCGCTTCCTGAATCGAATCGCAGCTTCTGAATATCTGTATAAGCATTGTCGGAACAGTCCTTTCTCAAATTAGGATCGTGGTATGAAAATCATACCTCCGCAAATTCAAATATCTTTATCCAAAGGTTGTCGCGCCCTTCGCCGTTCTTCGCCGAATACATTATTACGCAGTCCGCATCGGCGGCTTCGGCGCATTCGGAGATTTCCGAGACGAATTTTTTTCTTTCGGCGGCGTTAAGCTTGTCGGTTTTTGTGGCAACGATAACGTGAGGTATTTGACACTGCGAAAGATAGGCGAGCATGTCCCGGTCGTCCGACGTCGGACCTATGCGCGAATCGACAAGCTGAACAACAAGCTTCAGCAGATCGGAATCGGGATTTGAGGTGAAATATCCGTCCGTCAGCGCCGACCACTTTTTCTTTTCCTCGAAGGTCCGCTTGGCGAATCCGTATCCCGGAAGGTCTACAAGATATAATTTGCGGTCAACATCGTAAAAATTCACGGTGATCGTTTTTCCGGGGGAAGAACTCACTCTGGCAAGGGATTTTCTTCCGAGAAGGGAATTTACGAGAGAGCTTTTTCCTACATTTGAACGACCGGAAAAGGCGATCTGCGGAATCGGATCGCGCGGGAACTGCCTCGGGTCTCCCGCGGTTATTTTCAGCTCGGCTTTTTGAATGTTGGGCTTCATTTGATTTTCCTTTCAGGTATTGCGGCACACAGTGCAATGCACCGATGCCCGTCAGGCTTGAGGATTATTTGCAGTATGCTCCCGCAGGATTGTACTTTGCGGATTCGGGAATGTGAAGTATCGCCGGATCGGCTTCCTTCGTGCAGACGGCATCACGGCGCTGCGCGGGATTCAGGGCAAGTGCCAGAACCTCTTCGGCACGCGAGCACGGGAAAAACGCAAGCGCGGAACGCACGGCAGCGTCGATTTCCGCAAGATCGCGTTTGTTTTCCTTGGGGATTATAACGCGCTTTATTCCGGCGGCGGCGGCAGCGGCTGTCTTCTCACGGAGTCCGCCGATCGGAAGCACCCGCCCGGTCAGCGTAAGCTCTCCGGTCATTGCAATGTCGCACTTGACCGCACGTCCTGTGAGCGTGCTTACAAGAGAGGTTAGCATGGTAACACCCGCAGACGGTCCGTCCTTCGGCACTGCGCCTTCCGGAACATGTATGTGGATATCTTTGTTTTTGTAAAAATCCGAAGGGATTCCGAGCTCTGCGGCATGTGTGCGCACATAGCTTATCGCAATGTGTGCCGACTCCTTCATAACGTCGCCGAGTGTACCGGTAAGCTCCAGCTTTCCCGTTCCGTCCATCACCGTGGTCTCGATCTTGAGCAGATCTCCTCCCACCTCGGTGTACGCCAAACCCGATACGACTCCGACAAGGTCTTCGCTCTCGCGGACCTCATCGATGAAAATGCGCGGACCGAGATATTTTTCGAGGCTTGAAACACTTACTGTTACGCTCTTTGATTTTTCCGAAACGATCACGGATGCAGCTTTGCGGCAAAGTGACGCTATCTTGCGCTCAAGCGTGCGCACTCCCGCCTCTTTTGTGTAACCGTCTATCAGAAGATCAAGCGCATCCTCGCGTATGCGGAGCATCCGCGAGTTGAGCCCGTGGCGTTTCAGCTGCTTCGGGATAAGGTGATGCTCGGCGATAGCCTTCTTTTCGTTCTTGGTGTAGGTGTGAAGCTCTATTATTTCCATGCGGTCGAGAAGAGGTCTTGCAACAGGCTCGAGCGAATTTGCCGTGGCAATGAAGAGACAATCGGAGAGGTCTACCGGCAGCTCGATAAAGTGATCGCGGAACGCCTTGTTCTGCTCCGAATCGAGCACCTCGAGCAGCGCGGATGCAGGATCCCCCTGCACCGACGAACACATTTTGTCTATCTCGTCCAGAAGAATTACGGGATTGCACACTCCCGCCTGAATGAGCGCGGTTATTATCCGTCCCGGCATGGAGCCTATGTAGGTTTTGCGATGTCCACGGATATCTGATTCGTCACGGATTCCGCCGAGAGATACACGGACGTATTTCCTGTTCATCGCACGGGCAATCGACTCGCCGAGCGAGGTCTTTCCGACACCGGGAGGACCTACAAGACATATTATCTGATTCCTGAGCTCGGGATTGAGCTGCTTTACCGCAAGATATTCGCAGATGCGTTCCTTGATCTTGTCAAGTCCGTCGTGATCCCGATCGAGAATCTCCCTCGCCTCTTTGACATCAAGGCGGTCCTCGGTCTTTGCCGACCACGGAATTTCAAGACAAATGTCGATATAGTTCCGGATCACCGCCGCTTCGGGAGAGCCGTAGGGAGTTTTGGAAAGACGGACAACCTCCTTGTTAAGCTTTTCGCGGATTTCATCCGAAAGCTCCGCCTTTTCTATCTTTTCGTAATATTCATCAACTTCTTCGTCGCCGTCCATTCCAAGCTCGTTCTGAATCACCTTGAGCTGTTCACGGAGATAATAGTCACGCTGACCGTTGTCAATCTGCTCGCGGACTTTTTTATGTATTGCCATTTCGCATTTCAGAAGCTTGGCTTCGCTTTCGAGGAGAACCGCGGTCTTTTCGAGACGTTTGAGCGGCTCGTAAATCTCAAGCACAGCCTGCCTGTCCTCGGGACGCACCAATATGTTGAGCGCGATGAAGTCCGCAAGAAGTCCGGGATTCTTTATCGCGTGCACCGTCGGAAGAATATCGTTGGAAATTGTCGGTATATACGCGAGTATTCCGTCAAGGGCGGTGAATACCTCGGCTCTAAGCGCTTCGGAGCGTATGTCGGTGAACAAAGGGTCGATGACGAGCGTTTTTGTGAGAAGATCGGCATACATCGGACCTCCGTCCCGCTTTGAAAAAGCAAGTGCGTCGGCGCGGCACATGCCTTCGCATAAAACGCGCAGATAGCCGAAATCGGTTTTGACGCTTTGCTTGATGCGTGCGACGCATCCGGTTTTGAAAAGCTGCGAAGGCTCGGGAATTTCCGTGGAAGGATCCTTCTGCATAACGAGAAATACCATCATATCCGAGGCGGAGGCAACTTCTGCCGCGGCGATCGACATATCGCGTTCAAGTTCGAAATTTATCGGAAGAGACGGGAAAGCGCAGAGCCCGCGAAGAGGTATTACGGGGAGCTGCACCCTGTCTATTTTCTCTGTATATTTGGGCATAATCCGTTTATTTTATCCTTTCGGTACTGATATCAATACAGTATACCATATTATTGTGAAAAAATCTACCTTTGATATAAAAAACAGTGCTTCGCGCGCATTTTTCTTTCATCTAAAACATAACGCGCTGTTGACAAAGAGATAGCGATAAAGTAAAATAATATAGGCGGGGTGCGTGTATCCATACATGAGATGTTTTTCGGATACCGCAGTCAGCCGTGAGAGCGTTTGTTGCCGTTTGGAGGCGTGAGAATCTGTAATGAGTGGTAAAAGTCATATTTCTTCGCGGATACGTTCTGCGTCTTTGTTTATAGCGGCGGCAGCCGTTCTGCAGTTTTTGTGCGTGATGCTTTTTACACCGCAGGGCTTGTCGGTGCTATATCCCGCCGTTCTGCGTTTTTCTTCCGAAAAGGTGGCTTTTGACGGAGCTTTCACCGAGTATTACGATATACGAGATGAATTTTCCGATTCCGATGTATTTATCGTCGGCGCGGACACCGGAGTAAGCGCAACATATGAAGCAATACTTGATTACATACGTTTTCTCAAACAGACTGCCGATATTTCGGTTATCGCAATAGACACGTCCACATATAAGGAAGATGCAATAAACCTTTGTATTGCTTCGGAAAACGAAGCGCAGTTTCAGGAGAATATGAAAAAACTGCGTGACATCGGACGGGATACCAAGGAATTTTACAATTTTGTACGTGAGCTCTACAATATAAACTCCGCGCTTACGCCTCAGCGAAAGCTCAGATTGGTGTCGGATAATGTCCCGACGCTCGAAAGAAGCACCGTAAAAAGGATGGACGACCGTATCCTTTCGGATTGGCCGAAGGACAGCACGGTTTCGAAGGTTTTCGGAATGAAGGATCCGGGAGAGCTGATTGCATATATGAGCTCAAATGAGGAGAATTTCCGCGAATACCTCGGTAATGAAAAATACGAAGAATTTATGGAGATCGGCCGTCATGCCGAAGCGGGGGATTACGTTCAGTGGCAGCTTTCCGGAAAACTCGACGAACTGTATTCCGGAGAAAAGATGCTTGTAATTTGCCCGGCTGAGTTTCTCGATCTCTCCGATCCGCTCGGCGGATATCTTTCCGAAAAAACTTACAGCATCCGCAGTGTGCAGATTCGTTATTCTTCATGCGAATCTCTTTCATCGGACGGCACAACTGCTCCGGTCGATGATATAACTCTGCCGTTTACTTCGGAGAATGAGGTGCGCTTTGTCTCCGGAAAGTCCGTGTCAGGCTTTTTCGGGTATTACGGAAAAGTGGCAAATCCCTTCGCAAAGGAGGACCGCGCGAACCTCGGAGCGGCACTTGAAAATTTCTCGACCGAAAACTTTTTTGTCATATGTAATTCCGGAGCGTCATCTTATGCGGAGGTCAAGAAGTGATCGAATTTGAAAGCGAAGAGATCGAAGATGCCGCGATGAACGGAGACATTCCGATAGCGGCGGCGTTTGAAGTATACCTCGAAGCGGGAAAAGCCCCCGAAATACTTACATATCGGTGCACGGAAGATATCGCGCGCGAATTTGAAAAGAGATTCTCCGACGATCCGCTCGGAAATGCGGCTTCGAATTTTATAACGGCTCGCTTCACGGATTTCTATAAGAATTCAGGTATGATGTTTGACCGCAAGTCGAGCAGAGTTATCTGCGAATATTTTATCTGCGATGCAGAACGGATTCCGGAATATGACCGCACCGCTGCAAAGATCTGCGAAAACGGTATCGAATATCCCGCGGCGGACGGTCTTTCCGACAGCTGCACCGACGGCGGGCTTTGTTCCGCTGTTGTAAAAGACGGAAAAACGGTTGCGGTCGCCGGGATCAACGATTTTTCGGATGATTCTTCGACGGAAGTGTATGTCGAATGCGCGAAAGCATACAGAAGAAGGGGATATGCCCGCTGCGCGCTTTCCGCTCTCTGTGAATTTCTTATCGCAGAAGGAAAATCGGCGTCATATAAGACGTACGCCGAAAACATTCCGTCATGCCGTCTTGCGGAAAGTGCGGGATTTTCCGAGATCGGGCGAAGAATGACGGCGGTAGGCGTCCGCCCCGACGAATGTGAATGAAGCGTATTAAAGAAAGGAAAATGCAACATGGCTTTTGATGCGGGAATGATGGCTTTTTCCGTAAAGGAAATGTCAGCTTCTCTTGTTGGCGGAAAGGTTGAAAAGATATATCAGCCTTCCCGCGACGAAATAATAATTCTTGTGAAGAACGGACCGACAAGACGTCTGAAAATATCAGCCGGTGCCTCTCCGATGATCGGTATGACGGAAAAAAAGACCGAAAATCCGGAAAAGGCACCGATGTTTTGTATGCTGCTTCGCAAACACCTCTCGGGAGGGCGAGTCTCCGGAGTCTCTCAGCTCGGATTTGAAAGATGTATGCAGATATCGTTTGATTCATATGATGAGCTCGGATTTCCGACCGAAAAGCACATTATCGCCGAGGTGATGGGCAAGTATTCCAATATTATACTTACGGACGGAGAAGGGAAGATAATCGCCGTGCTCAAGCCCGTCGAGCTTTCCGACAAACAGCTGCGTCCGATACTGCCGGGGATGCGCTACGAGCTTCCGCCGGCGCAGGCAAAATCGGATCCGACATCATATGATACCGACTTTGCGACTGTACTTGCAGAGTATTCGGACACGACTCCTGCGTCGCGCGCGGTCTGCGCGGCTTTTCTCGGCATATCATCATCCAACGCCGCCGAGCTTGCTTTCCGTGCGGGCGGAAGCACCGACATTGTGCTCGGCGAATGCCGCGACCGCCTTGCGTCGGAGCTTTCCGCATTCCGTAAAATGATCGGCGAAGGCAGCGGCACACCTACCCTTATAAGATACGGCGAAAACGGAGAACCGAAGGATTATTCTTTTCTCGACCTGACTTACTACGGCGAAGACGTTAAAAAGGAGCATCCGGAAAGCTTTGCCGCGCTTTTTGATATTTTCTTTGAGGAGCGCGGACGCGCGGAGCGGGTACACCAGCGTGCTTCGGATATAGAAAGATTTATCTCAAATACCGAAGCAAGGCTGAAGAAAAAGCAAGCCCTTCTTTCGTCGGAGCTGCTTTCGGCGCAGGACAGCGAAAAATACAGACTTTGGGGAGATCTGATAACCGCTAATATTTATCGGATAGACCGTAGTTCCGACAAGGTGCTTCTTGAAAATTATTACGACGAGATGAAGCCCGTGGAAATTCGTCTTGATACGAGATTGACGCCTCAGGCGAACGCGCAGCGCTTTTATAAAAAGTATCGCAAATCCAAAAATGCGGTCGTTCAGCTTGAAAAACAGCTCGAGCTTGCCGCGCAGGAGCTCGGGTATATAAAAAGTGTCGAGGATGCGCTTTCACGCGCCGACGGTGAAAAAGAGCTTGCACAGATACGCGAGGAACTTCGTGATGCGGGATATGCGTCGAAAATAAAGCACAATCCGTCCGCAAAGAAAAAAACTGCACCGTCGTATCTGACATTTCGCACCGAAGGCGGATACACCGTATACTGCGGGAAAAACAATATTTCAAACGATTACATCAGAACTCATCTCGCTTCAAAGAACGATTGGTGGTTTCATGTGAAGGACAGACCGGGATCGCATGTTGTGATGATCACGGACGGGGACGAGCCTTCCGAGAAAGATTTCACCGAAGCCGCAACCGTCGCCGCCGTTCATTCTTCGGCGCCCAAAGGCGCTTCGGTTCCGGTTGATTATGTGAAGGTGCGCGAACTGAAAAGGCCGTCGGGCGCAAAGCCGGGATTCGTGATATACCATACGAATTGGACCGCATATGTGACCGCAGACGAAGCTGCGGCAAAAGCGCTTGAAGTTAAAAAGAATTAAAAAAACCAAATTGACCCGCGTGCGGGTCATTTTGGTTTTGCGGCTGATTTTTGAAAGCAGTGTCCGTTTCGGTATGAGGTACTTGTGTGTTTGACTTTAAATGCTCTGCGACCGAAACGGAATCAAAGGCGGTTCCGTTTTTATTAAGTACCTGTAAACAATTGCCGCTTTCGTTGTAAACAGTAGAATTGTCACCTTTACAAGATAAAAAATAACCGATATAATAAAAACAAAGATATAAATTATGTGTAAAATTGACGAAATAAATATTAAATACACATCCGGGAGTGATGCGATATGCGTTTTCTTAAATCATGATCCGATGATACCGAGTTGTACCCCAAAGCAAGAAAGGAAAACAAAAATGAAAAAACACATTTCTTCGTTTACGGCATTTTGTCTCGCTTTTTTGATGGTCTTTGGAGTCTTATCACTCTATTCATGCGATCGCTCGGAAAATCCCCCGGACGCTCAGACCGAGAATTCCGGTAAAACGGGAACCACGGTTGCTCCGTCGGCGGGCGAAGTCGTGAGCGGTGTTGAGAACGGAGCGTGGATTGACGAAGAACTTCTCGTGAAACGCCTTCAGTCTCTTCCCGCGGTCGAAAAGCTGAAAAGCAGCGCGAAGGGCGACATTATTCCCGTGCTTATTGAGCTCTCCTTCGGAGACCGTGATATCTTCGCCGAGGCGGATGCATATGCCGAAAACGTAATTTCGGGAAAAGAAATATCCCCGAGCGAAAAAGCGTTTGATAAAACCGCAGGTGAAAAAATCAACGCTTCCGTTTCCGAAAAGGTCGGCGCTCTTCTTTCAAATGATCGCGCGGCGGCGGTCCGCGAGGCGAGAGATGCTTACATAGCGGAAGTAAATTCGTCGGCATTCAGGGAGTTTTTCGCAAAGAAAAACATATCGGTAAAAGATGAAGCATATACGGATCTTCTTACGCCGTGGATGTACAATGTCGAACTGAGTGCAGAACAGATCGTCGATATTCTTGAAAACGATTCCGACGTTTACGTTGAGATTCTCGGACTTACGGAAGAGCAGAAAGCAAACGCCGCCGAAACTCTGAAAAATTGGGCTGATGTCGAGTTTCTCGTAAAACGCTTGGGCGATCCTCTTGCAGTCGAAAAGATCAGACACAGCGCGGAAGATGATGCTGTACATGTAAGCATGGATCTGGATCTCGGCGACCGTGACGTGAAAGCGGAAGCCGAAGCGTATGCCGAAAGCATTATTTCAGGTGAGACACCCGCTGCTGGAGAAAAAGCTTTTGATGCGGCCGCTGCGGAGAATATCAGCGCTTCGGTCACGGAGAAAATTGCGGGAATGAATGCTTCCGGATAATAAAGAAGACGCAAAAAGTATCGCGAAATACGCTTATCTGAAGGAAGTAAATGCTGCGGCTTTCAGAGAGCTTTTTGAAAATACGGGAGTAACTGTGAGCGACGATGCCGCTTTGCTCATACCTTCGGTCACCGATATCGAACTGAGTGCCAAGCAGCTTGTCGATATTCTTAAGAGCAATCCGAATGTTACGGTTGAAATTCTCGGATTGAGAGATACGCAGGGATATGATTTCTGATCGAGCGGATCGGTATAAAAGCCGCCTTTGCCCAAACGGGCAAAGGCGGCTTTTCTGTGCATTGAAAAATAACATCTCACGGCTGATCCGCGATCCGGACGCCGAAGCATTTTCCACCGGCTGTTTCCGAGAGCGTTACTCTGCATACTTTCCCCACAAGGTCTTCGCTTCCGTCAAATGACGTTTCTATAAAATGCTCGGTGTGTCCCGTCAGCTTTCCGTCGGCGAATTTTTCAGCGAGCACGTTGACTTCTTTCACAGAGTGGCGCATAACATAATCCGAAAGGATTTCGGAGCGTATTTTCTCATCAAGGGAGGAGAGTATGCGAACCCGCTCACGCCTTACCTCAACGGGAACTTGCCCCGGCATTGAAACAGCCTCCGTTCCTTCGCGCGGGGAAAACGGAAAAGCATGAATATGAAGAAACCGCGCTTCTCTGAGAAATTCCGCCGTTTCCGAGAACAGCTTATCGCTTTCACCCGGAAATCCCGCGATTATGTCGCATGAAAGGGTAACCTCGCCGTAGGCGCTGCGGATGTTTTCGATCAATGCTTTTGCCTGAGAGGCATTATAGCGCCGTCTCATCGCGGCGAGGATTTCGGACGATCCGCTTTGAAGCGATATGTGAAAATGCGGGAGTACATTCGGAAGAGCCGAAAGCCTTTTCGGAAAATCTCCGCGCATTGACGATGGATCGAGAGAACCCATTCCGATCCGCTTTATTCCGCCGATAAGCGAGATATCGCGCAAAAGCTCATAAAGTCCGTACCCGTTTCCGAAGTCCCTGCCGTATGAAGCCGTTTCGATTCCCGTGAGGATCACTTCGCATACACCGGACGACGCGAGCGCTTCGACTTCCGAAATAACATCCTTTGGAGATTTTGATCTCACGGGACCGCGCGCCTTGGGGATGATACAGTACGCGCATCGGTTGTCGCATCCGTCCTCGATTTTGACGTAAGCACGCGCACGCACGGCGCATCCTCCGCTCAGGGCGCCGCACTCCTCAAAGGATTCGAAATCTTCCGAAAAATCTTCTCTCCGATACGCGGAGCCTTCGGCAAATCTTTTTACCGTATCAATGACGCTGCTTTTGTTTTTGTTTCCGATTACGGCATCTACACCGTCGATGCTTTTCGCGGCGTCGGGCGATATCTCGGCAAAGCATCCGGTGACAATGACGTGAGCGGATACGGCGCGGCAGCGGCGTATGAGCTGGCGGCTTTTGCGGTCGCTTTCCGCAGTCACCGTGCAGGTGTTGATTATTGATACATCCGCTCTCTCGTTTGCAGTCACGATGCAAAAGCCCTCCGCACAAAGCGCAGCGGCGATAGCGTCCGATTCGTACTGATTTGCGCGGCAGCCGAGAGTGTGTATGCAAATACTGAAATTCTTTTCTGACATAAAAGCAACCTTTGCCAAAAGAGAAAGCGTTTACGCGCTTTCTCTTTCAAAATAATATTTTTTGTTGTGCGTTGAAATTGACATTATAAGACCGAGACAGATATAAAGAGAGAGGATCGACGAACCGCCGTATGAGCAGAAGGGAAGAGTTATTCCCACAACAGGCACCATTGCGAGACACATTCCGATGTTCTCGAGAGTCTGCGCCATCATGAGAGCCGCAACTCCCGCGCAGATAAGCGCACCGTAATCCTTCCGCGCAACACGCGCAAGCCAGATCATCCGGACTGTCATGGTCGCGTTGAATGCTATATATGCAAATGCACCGAGAAATCCGAGCTTTTCACAGAGCACCATGAAAATAAAATCGGAATGATTTGCGTGAACGGCTTTGAAGGCTTCTCCGCCGAAAAGCCCCGCACCGCGGAATCCGCCGGAAATTATCGCATTGCGGCTGTTTATCGCATCCCATCCCCATTTAAGGGGATCGATGTCCGGATTGAATCCGGCAATGATCCGCATCTGCTGATGCTCGGCAAGATGAGACCAAAGTATCGGCGACAGAATGAGAATCAGCGCGCCGACAAAAGCGAAATACCAAAGCGAAAGACCCGCGCAGAAAAGCATGACGGCGATTATCGCCATAAAGACAAGCGCCGACCCGAGGTCCTTCGAAAGAAGGACGCATCCGACGATTATCCCTGCGTGAAGTGCAAGCTGAAGCACGTTCGTGAGCTTGTTTATGTTGCTTTTGACCCGATCGATATGCTTTGAGAAAGTGCAGATAAAAAGTATCTTTACAAATTCTGACGGCTGCATATCGAGATTTATTATAGGTATGTGTATCCAGCTTCTGTTTCCCGAGCCGTTGTCCGTGCCTATCACCATCAGTGATGCAAGCATGATGACGGATATAATAAACATCGGAAGGGCAAAGCGGGATATTATCGCATCGTAATCGATGAGGGATATGGCAAGCATAACGCAAATGCCGATTACGGTTGCACCGAATTGGACGTAGAACCGACGTACTCCGAATACGCTCTGTCCGCCGTAGAGTACGAGCAGGCTGAGAAAGTTCATTCCGAGAGCGCATATTATTATTACAAAATCAAGCTGCCGGAGCCTGTCCGGAATACTTGTTGAAAATTCCTTCAGCCTGCATCACCTCCGTCTGAATTTTAACCAGGCGCGGGACAGGGCGAAAATCAATACGCCTTACCCCAGCAAACCATCTTGTCGGCGGGCTTTCCGCAGCAGACGCACTTGTCCGAAATCTTTCTCTGATCGAGAGGAACGCAGCGCGAACCGAGTCCGGTAAGCTCCTTGACCTTGTCCTCGCACTCCTCGCTTCCGCACCACATTGCAAATGCGAATCCGTCGCCGTGCTCCGCAACCGCTTTGCCGATCTCCTCGATGCTTGTGCAGTCGTAGGAGCGTCTCTTGCGGTTCTCAAGCGCCTTTTCGTACATTTCGTCACGAATGGTGCGAAGTCTTTCATCGACACTCGCCTCAAGCTCGTCGAGTGAAACAAAGGTCTTTTCGCGCTTCGTTCTTGTAACCATAACGCACTTGTTTTCGGCAATATCGCGCGGACCGATCTCGATTCTGAGCGGCACGCCCTTCATCTCATATTCAGCGAACTTCCATCCGGGAGAATTGTCGGAATCGTCAACCTTTACTCGGATTCCGTGTGCGCGGAGACGGTCTGCGACCGCGCGGGCAGCATCGGCAACACCCTCCTTGTGCATCTGCACGGGAATAACCGCGACCTGGATCGGCGCGATCGCCGGAGGAAGAACAAGTCCGTTGTCGTCTCCGTGAGTCATTATTATTCCGCCGATCATACGGGTGCTCGAGCCCCACGAGGTCTGGAAGGGATGAACGAGCTTGTTTTCGCGGTCGGCATAGGTGATATCGAAAGCCTTTGCAAAGCCGTTTCCGAAATAATGGCTTGTACCTGCCTGAAGCGCTTTTCCGTCGTGCATAAGAGCTTCGATCGTGTAAGTGTCCTCAGCGCCCGCAAACTTGTCCGAGGGAGTTTTTGCTCCCTTTACAACGGGAATTGCGAGATCCTTCTCATGGAAATCGGCATAGACATTAAGCATACGCACTGTCTCTTCACGCGCATCCTCTTCGGTTGCGTGCATTGTGTGACCTTCCTGCCAAAGGAATTCGCGGGTGCGGAGGAAGGGACGGGTGGTCTTCTCCCAACGAACGACGCTGCACCACTGATTGTAAAGCTTCGGAAGATCTCGCCATGATTTTATGATGTCGGCATAATGCTCGCAGAAAAGCGTTTCCGAGGTCGGACGGACGCAAAGACGCTCGGTAAGCTTCTCGCTTCCGCCGTGCGTTACCCATGCAACTTCGGGAGCAAAGCCCTCAACGTGTTCCTTTTCCTTGTTGAGCAGCGATTCGGGGATAAACATGGGCATGAGCACGTTCTCGTGACCGAGCTCCTTGAAGCGGCGGTCGAGGATCGACTGAATGTTTTCCCATATTGCATATCCGTAAGGGCGTATGATCATGCAGCCCTTTACGCTCGAATAAGCAACAAGATCAGCTTTCAGACAGATATCCGTGTACCATTTTGCAAAGTCTTCGTCCATTGAGGTGATGTTTTCTACCAGCTTTTCGTTTTTCACAGTATTTTTACCGCGCCCTGAAAAATCAAAGCGTCCTTTCAATTATTTTCTTGTGTTATAAATTTTTATTCGGCGGTGAGCCTTGCGAATGTCGCCATGAGTTTTTTCGTTCCGACCTTGTCGAAATCTATTTCGTACATTATGTCTCCGCCCATCGGCTTGACGGACAGCACGGTTCCCGGACCGAACGTCACATGGCGTACTCTGTCTCCGACGGCGAAAGCCGAAGGTTTCGGCTTGTTTTCTTTCTTTATTATGCCGAGATTCTTTTCCGCGTTAATGCGCGCCGGAGACGTTCCGAGGGGAGAATTTCTGTTCTGTCTGACCTTGAGCGAATGCATTTCCTTTTCATCGCCGAAGGACATGATCCGACCGGAGCGTCCTGTCTTGTCCTGCTCGTCTATAAGCTCGGGCGGAATCTCCTCAACAAAGCGCGAGACCTTGTTGTACTGCGTGGAGCCGTTCAGCATTCTTTCGTGAACGTTAAGCAGGTACAGCTTTTCCTTCGCGCGCGTGATTGCAACATAGCAAAGGCGCCGCTCCTCTTCGATGTCCTCGGGATTGAATATCGACTGATATCCCGGGAAAATTCCTTCCTCGAGTCCGGGAAGGAATACGACGGGGAATTCAAGACCTTTAGCGCTGTGGATTGTCATAAGGACGACGGCATCTGCGCTTTCGTCGTATTTATCGACATCCGAAACCAACGCAACATCAAGAAGAAATTCCGAAAGGGAAGGCTCGTCCGCATTTTCCTCGTACTGCACCGCGGTGGAAACAAGCTCTCCCACGTTGTCTATCCGATCTGCTTCCGCTTCGCCTGCGGCTTTCAGCATTTTTTCGTATCCTGTATCCTCGTATACACGGCGTATAAGCTCCGAAACGTTGCCCTCGTCAGCCATCACGCGGAAATCCGCGATCATTTTCGCAAACTCCTCCATCGAATGAGCGGCAGCGGTGGGCAGCGCTTCATAGTGTGAGGCATTTCTCATAAGCTCGAGCATCGATATTCCGAGAGACGACGCAAGCATTTCCGCATTTTCGAGAGAACGCTCGCCGATCCCTCTCTTCGGAACATTGGCGATTCTCCGCAAATGTATGCTGTCGGAGGGATTGTTTATAACGCAGAGATATGCGACCATATCACGGATTTCGGCACGGTCGAAGAAGCGCGTGCCGCCGAGAAGCCGATAGGGAACGCCTCCCTTCGCCATCGCCTGTTCGAGAGTCCGTGACTGCGAGTTCATTCGGTACAGAATTGCGAAATCCCTGTATGAATACCTTCCCGAGGATACGGCATCCGTTATGGTATCGCATATGTATTTTGCCTCGTCAAGCTGATTCTGAAGCCGGACAAGGGAAATCTCGTCTCCTTTTGCGCCGTCGCACCAGAGATTTTTCGCATGACGTCCTTCGTTTTTCTTTATGACCGCATTTGCCGCATCGAGAATGTTCTTTGTCGATCGGTAGTTCTGTTCCAAACGGATAACGGTGACATTTTCGTATTTCCGGTCGAACGAAAGAATGTTTTCAATCGTCGCACCGCGGAACTTGTATATGCTCTGATCGTCATCTCCGACGACCATGATGTTGTCGTATCCGCCCGATAGGAGCATCGTGAGCTCAAGCTGAGCTACGTTTGTGTCTTGGAACTCATCGACAAGAACATAGCGGAATCGATTCTGCAGCTTTCTCCGTATTTCGTCGTTGAACCGAAGCATAAATACGGTCTGCATGATGATATCGTCGAAGTCGAGAAGATTCGATTCGAGAAGACGCGCCGAATACATTTCGTATATTCTTGCGATCTGCTTGAGCTTAAAATCGTTTCCGGTTTCCTTTGAGAAGTCCGCCGCGGTCATAAGGTTGTCCTTTGCGCGGCTTATTGCCGACATGACCGATTTTACCGGAAGCTGTTTTGTGTCGATGTTGAGCTTTTTCATGCAGTCGGTGATCAGCTTTTTCGCATCGTCGGTGTCGCATATTCCGGCATCGCTTGTGTATCCGACAGCTTCACCGTAGCGGCGCAGAAGTCTCATGCATATCGAATGGAATGTTCCCGCCCATACTTCGTATGCGGCTTCCGAGCCTTCGCCGAATGCCGCGGAAAGTCTTGCCTTGATCTCATTTGCCGCCTTGTTAGTGAAGGTTATTGCCATCACCGACCACGGACTAGGCGCATCGTATGAAAATCTTTCGAGAAATTTGCCGAGCTCGTCGTGAGGCAGGCTTTTCGCCTGTTCCATTTCGGCGATAGTTTCTTCGGTGAGATCGTCCGGAATAAAATTCACGGCGTAACCGTTGCCGTAACGGATTATGTGGGTTATGCGGTTTACGAGAACCGTCGTTTTTCCGCTTCCGGCTCCGGCAAGAATAAGATTCGGACCGTTTACCGAATATACGCTCTCTCTCTGCATGTCGTTGAGCTTCTCGTAGTAAATATCGAAAAGCTCATGCTTCAGGTCAATATATCTGTGTTCAATCATTAGAAAACCTCTGAAAATATAATCACTTCATTTTACCACGAAAACCCCGAAAAAGCAATAAAAATAAGCAATTAAGTAAAAAAAGCGAAAAGCTGCGAAAAAAGCAATGTGCGCGGGATAAAAACAGACGGAGCGGGGATTGTTTCCTCCGCTTCGTCCGGGAATTGCAGTATGCGGCTCATATCATGGCAGTCGGACTCTGTGACCTGAAATTCCGGGCAGCTGCGCTCTTCGCTTGCCGGCAAGATTCACGTTTTTATCCGCGCACCGCTGCCGCGTCACAAGTGCCGATTATAATTTTCTTATATTGTAGAGAGAATTCATCACGGTCCATAGTGCGGGGAAATATTTCATTACGTTCCATACGCCTCCGCCGTAAAGTCCGTATTCGGATATGAGTCTGAGCTTTGAGTCCATGCTCAGCGCATCGTCGAACCACACGACGTGCTCGGATGCTCCGCCGCGGCTGTTTCGCTCGAAATAATTGAAGTACGGAGTCTGTGCCGTTTCGCTGAACATTATTTCCGCGTTCTTTTCTCCGGCGAGGCGGAGCGCTTCGACATTCGAAAGGGACTGAGCCTTTGATTCTCCTCTAACATAAGGCAGAGTCCAGTCGTATCCGTAATTCGGAATCCCCATAAAGATCTTTGAGGCGGGTATTTCGGTCAGAGCATATTCGATCACCTGACGCACCTGAGGCTTGGGCGCGACGGCAAGCGGCGGACCGTAGGTGTATCCCCATTCGTATGTCATGAGCAGGACGTAATCGGACGCTGCACCTATTTTCCCGTAGTCGTGACCTTCATAGAGCAATCCGCTCTGCGCTGCGGATGTTTTCGGTGCAAGCGAGGTAAAGATCACATATCCTTCCGGCAAAAGAGTCTGAAGTTCATTTATAAGGGCGACATACCCGTCGGCATACTGCGACGGAATATATTCGAAATCAAGATCAACACCGCCGTAGCCGTTTTCGACCGCAGTTTCGGCAAGGGAGACTGCAACGGAAGAAGTAAGCTCGGGAGAAGAAAGAAGGCTTTCGACAAGCTCCGAAGAAAATGTTCCGTTTTCCGTTATCGAGGTAAGCGTAAGCAGCGGAACCGTGCCGTATTCCTTTGCTATCGATATGATCTCTTCGTCTCCGCCTTCGGGCGGGAGAAGCGATCCGTCTTCTCTGAACCCGTGCGAGAACACCGACAGATACGTCAGATAGGGCAGAGTTTTTCTGAGCACATCGCGGTTTACATATGTATACACATATCCGTTTGTGTATACATCGCCGAGCGGCGGAGCTTCATAACGGATGTTCAGCGTCTGCCCCGGATATACCGTTGATTTTCCGCCGAGCGTCGGATTGTTCCGCCAAAGCTCATTTAGTGATACTCCCGTTCTTCGTGATACGGCGTCAAGCGTGTCGCCGCCGCGCACCGTATATGTTTCCGTCGGATAGAGAATCACGATAGACTGACCGACGGTCAGCCGCGACGGATTCGAAAGCTCGTTGTCGGTAACTATTCTTGACGCGGGAACGCCGAATTTCCTTGCTATCGAATAAACACTGTCTCCGCTTTCCACAGTGTATACAGTCATAAATGCACCTCGCTTCGCACAAATTGTTTTAATAAATTATATGTCTGCAGCGGCGTTTTTGTGACGTGGCAGAGAAAAAACACATCCCGATTTGAGATATTTCAAAAAAGCTGAGGTAATTTTTGCGAAACACCTTGATTTTGCGCGGCGAATGGATTAGAATTAAGTAAATCCCTTATTTTGAAAGGAATCAAATAAGATGAATAAAGAAAAAGTATACCTTTTTGACGGTACCGATCTTTCCGGATGGAAGTCCCGCTGGTCGGGCAACACCCCCGACTGGAAGGTTGAGGACGGAATTGCGACCGTAGGTCACGAGGATATCGTTTCTGATTATCAGTTCTCCGACGCTCACATTCACGTCGAGTTCAGAATCCCCGATATGCCCGACTGCACCGGTCAGGCAAAGGGCAACAGCGGCGTTTATGTTCACGGCTGCTACGAGATCCAGGTTCTCGATTCCTACGGCATCGAAAATCCGCACAACGACGATTGCTCCGGTATCTACAGCATTCAGGCTCCGCTTTGCAATGCATGCCTTCCCGCCGAGGAGTGGCAGACCTACGACATTATCTTCAGAGCTCCCCGCTTTAATCAGTACGGCGAGATAGCTGAGGACGGACGCATTACGCTTCTTCAGAACGGAATCGTTGTACATAACAACTTCATTCTTCCGAGCGTTACTCCCGGCGGAATCACCGAAAACCGCCGTGTCGCAAAGGGTCCGCTTATGCTTCAGGATCACGGAAACGCCGTTTCCTTCAGAAACGTATGGGTTATGCCCCTCTGCGATTGCGACGAGGACTGAGCACGGGTGCGCATCAGCCTGAAATAAATTATGTTCCTTAAAAATCCGCCGATCAAGCAGTTTTTCCGTTTGATCGGCGGATTTTTATTCGTTCACACAAGGCATTATTTCACGCTCTCTTTTTTTATTTGTCGGCTTTTCGGACATCGCCTCTTTCTTTTTTATCGGAAATATTCAAATAGATATTTACAAACACACTGTTTTCGTGTAAAATATAGGGGAGCAAAACAAATAAACGGATGCGAGGTTGATTATGAGCCACAGCGACACGCCTGTATATAAACGGGTATTACTTAAGCTTTCGGGAGAGGCGCTTTCGGCGGGAGCGGACGGAATCCTTAATCATGAGTATCTCGATGAGATAGTCGGGGTCATTAAGCGCTGCATGGACAAAGGCGTACAGTTCGGAATTGTAGTCGGTGCCGGAAATATATGGCGCGGACGTCAGGGCGGAACGATGGAGCACACCCGTGCGGATCACATGGGAATGCTTGCGACGGTTATTAATTCGCTTGCGATTCAGGATGCCTTCGAGCGTGCGGATATTGATGCGCGTGTCATGACAGCCGTACCGATAGAGGCATTTGCGGAATTCTATTCGAGAAACAAAGCAGTTTCTCATCTTAACCGGGGCAAGGTGACGATCTTCGGATGCGGAATGGGAAATCCGTTCTTCTCCACCGATACCGCCGCTGTTCTGCGCGGTGCGGAGATCGGTGCGGACGTGGTACTTATGGCGAAGAATATAGATGCAATTTATACCGACGATCCGCGCAAGAATCCCGATGCGAAAAAGCTGTCCGAGGTTGATTACGACTATATCCTCAAAAATCATCTCTCGGCAATCGACACATGTGCCGCATCCTTTGCGATGGATAACCACATGAAGCTTCATATATTCGGACTTGACGATTCCGAGAACATATACAGAGTCATAATGGGCGAAAAAATAGGAACAATCGTAGATTAAGAAAGGAAGATGAGAAAATGAATTTTGATACCAAACTCACAGAGGCTAAAATGCAGAAGAGCATCGCGGCTTATTCCGAGAATCTTGCCACGATCCGTGCCGGACGCGCGAACGCTTCGGTGCTTTCGAAGGTCACCGTCGATTACTACGGAGTGGCGACTCCGATAAATCAGGTCGCGGAAGTGAAGGCTTCCGATGCGAGAACCCTTATGATACAGCCTTGGGACGCATCGACTCTTAAAAATATCGAAAAGGCAATTCTTGCTTCCGACGTGGGCATTACTCCTCAGAACGACGGCAAGATAATCAGACTTACGTTCCCGCAGCTTACGGAGGAACGCCGCCGCGAGATCATCAAGCAGATCGCAAAGCACGGCGAAGAGGCGAAGGTCGCGGTGCGCAACATCCGCCGTGAAGCAAATGACAAATGCAAGGAAATGAAGAAGAGCGGCGAGATGAACGAGGACGAAATCAAGCAGTCCGAAAAGCGCATTCAGGATCTTACCGATAAGTATATCAAAGAGATCGACGCAATAACCGAAGACAAAAACAAGGAAATAATGTCTATCTGACGGATGCTTTCGGTTTGCACCGATAAACGCCTCGGCGCGGTATGCCGGGGCGTTTGGAATATGTTTCGGCTTACATAAATACTATTTGGGAGTTTTTTGATGTTCGGAAAGAAAAAGCTTCATTACTCCGATGAAGATATAAGAAAATTGGTCAAGGACTCGTCGCTTCGCCACATTGCGTTTATAATGGACGGAAACGGACGTTGGGCGACTTCACGCTCTCTTCCGCGTGAAGCAGGGCATGTAAAGGGCGCCGCCGCTTTTAAGAATGTGGTGCACATATGCGACGATTTCGGTATAGAAACGCTTACCGTGTATGCTTTCTCGACGGAAAATTGGAAGAGACCCGAACGTGAGATCAACGCGATAATGGATCTTCTCGAATCAAATATCTCGGAAGCGGTGCGCGACGATAAAAAGAATAACGCGAAATACCGATTCCTCGGAGACAAAGACGGTCTCGGCGAGAAGTTTGCAAAGCGCTGTACCGAACTTGAGAAGCTGACGGAAAACAACAGACTTCTTCTGAATATCGCGTTGAACTATGGCTCGCGTGCGGAGATTACAAATGCAGTTAACCGCCTGATCGCCGAAGGCAAAAAATCCGTGACCGAGGACGATATTTCGTCGGCACTTTATACGGCACACTGCCCGGACCCGGATCTGATCGTACGCAGCGCAGGGGAATTCCGCCTGTCGAACTTTCTGCTTTGGCAGGCTGCGTATTCCGAAATATACGTTACCGATACACTTTGGCCTGACTTTGACAGAAACGAAGTTGCGAAGGCTATCGTTGACTTTTCCAAGCGGAAAAGAAATTTCGGAGCGGCTCCGAAAAGCTGATGATCCGCCGCGCGATCGGCAGATGAGCGTAATGAAAGGCAGTCTTTGAGTATTAGAGACAGAGGATTTTTGATATGAAAAAGAGAATTATCACCGGGATCGTTATAGCTGCAGTGCTCCTTACGGTTTGCCGTTTTTCCGATACTCCGATATTTGCGGCACTGTTTACCTTCCTGTCGGCAATCGGGGTCTTTGAGATGCTCGGCTGCATAGGAGTCAGGAAAGAGAAGGAGATAACGGTTCTTTCGGTTCTGTTTTCGCTTCTTGCGACCTCGTTTGCGAAAATTGTCACAAATGAGTGCGAGTATGTGAGCTTTCTTGTTTCGGGAGCGTTTTTATATCTGCTCCTGCTGTTCGCGTTTTCCGTTTTTTCAAAGGGAAGAATCCCCGTTAACGATGTGTTTGCAACATTTGCGACCACATTTTATATAGTTCTCGCCTTTACATCGATCATACTTCTCCGTTCGCGCGAATTCGGAGAATACTTGATACTTATAGCTATCTTCATGCCTCTTATTTCGGATGTATTTGCTTATTTCTGCGGAGTTTTCTTCGGCAAGCACAAGCTTATCCCCGAGGTAAGCCCGAAAAAGACCGTGGAGGGAAGTATCGGCGGGATGTTTTTCTGCGGTCTTTCGTGCTCGGCGTTCGGCGCGGTGACCGCCTCTTTGATCGGAAATAAAGTCGGCATAATTCTTGTACTCAGGATGTTTGCCGTCGGAATTATTGTTTCGGTAATATCGCAGCTCGGAGACCTTATCGCCTCCGTTATCAAAAGAAAATACGGAATAAAGGATTACGGAAAAATCTTTCCGGGACACGGCGGAGTTCTCGATCGCTTTGACAGCGTTCTCGCAACATCACCGATAATACTTATTCTAACGCTGTTCCCCGAATTTGTAGCATTGGCAGGCTGAAAATGAATAAATCCGTCAAAACTGTAAGCGTGCTCGGCTCGACGGGCTCCGTAGGAACGCAGGCTCTTGACGTTATAAAGGAGCTCGGGCTCGATGTCGTTATGATTACCGGTCATAAAAACATAAAACTCATAGCAGAGCAAATAAAAGAATTTTCTCCCGAGATCGCCTGCGTGGCGGACTGTGAGACGGCGCGCGAGCTTGAAAATATGATAGGCAATTGCACAACAAAGGTGATTTTCGGCGAAGAGCAAATGTCCGATGCGCTTGAAGCGCACTGCGCAGACGTTACCGTTCATGCTATTGCGGGACTTGCGGGACTTGCCTCGGCGCTGAAGGCATCACGGACTCCCACGCGCTTGGCGATGGCGAACAAGGAAGCGGTAATCTGCGCCGGAGATATGATTTTCGACAATATCAGAAAAAACGGCGGCGAGCTTGTGCCCGTAGACAGCGAACACAGTGCCGTTTTTCAGTGTCTTGCCGAAAATCGCCGTGAAGGTTCTTCACTTGCCGAAAATGTGTTAAAAATAATTCTGACCGCATCCGGCGGACCTTTCTTCGGGATGACCTCCGACGAGCTTGAAAAGGTTACTCCCGAAAGGGCGCTTGCACATCCCACATGGAAAATGGGACCGAAGATAACCGTAGACAGCGCCACACTTATGAATAAAGGATTTGAAATCATCGAAGCGGTTCGTCTTTTCGGCGTTGAGCCCGAGCGGATCGAAGTCGTTATCCACCGCCAGAGTATAATTCACTCGATGGTGGAATATATTGATAATACCGTGATAGCACAGCTCGGATTGCCGGATATGCGTTCCGCGGTCAGATACGCGCTTACCTTTCCCGGGCGCGCCGAGGTGCGCTCTGCCGGGCTTGATTTCGCCTCTGTCGGAACGCTAACTTTCGACCGTCCCGACGAAAAGGCATTTCCTCTTCTGAACGCCGGAAGAGAGGCGTACAAAATGGGCGGAACCGCGCTTTGTTCGCTGATCGCGGCTGACGAACGGGCGGTGGGCGAATTTATAGCCGGAAATATCGGATTCGGCGACATTTCGCGCGCGGTATTTGCAGCGCTTGATAAAGTGAAGATTTACGGCATCTCGGAGGAATCGATATATGAAGCTCGCCGCGAAGCCGACGAAGTATGCTACGAAATAATAAAAAATATGTAGGGAAGTGAGTTCTGATTTTTATACTTTATATTTTACTTGCAATTCTTATTTTCGGCGTTCTGATATTCATACATGAAGCGGGGCATTTTGCGTTTGCCCGGCTTTTCGGCGTTAAAATAAATGAATTTGCGCTCGGAATGGGTCCGAAGATACTTTCAAGGGTGTCCGCCAAATCCGGGATCGTGTACTCTTGGCGGCTTTTTCCGATCGGCGGATTTGTCAGTATGGTCGGCGAAGATGAGGACAGCGAAGACGAAAACGCATTCTGCCGCAAGCCCGTATGGCAGCGAATGATAATAACGGCGGCAGGTGCGACCGTGAACCTTGTCGCCGGGATACTTGTTATGGCTGTCCTTGTCGCTTTTTCATCCGGTCTTGCATCGACGGTCGTTTACGATTTTATCCCGGAGAGCGATTTCGATAACGCCTACGTCGAGCTTTCGGACGATGAATATTCATATTATTCGAGCGAGGATGCCGGGCTTCGCGCCGGAGACAGGATAATAAAGGTCGGAAAGACAAGTGTCCATATCGGCGATGAGGTAAATTACGAAATTGTCCATCAGGGCTACCGCCCGATCGATATCACGGTTATACGCGACGGCGAACGTATGGTGATCGAAAATGTCGATTTTACGAAGATAAAGGATCAGGGCGTTATCTTCGGAATAAGAGATTTCCGCCTGTATACGGAGCCGAAAAATCCCGTCACCGTTCTGAAGCACGGATTTTTCAAATCCGTATCCACGATAAAGATGATATGGGAATCGCTCGGAGACCTTATTTCGGGAAGGTACGGCGTAAAGGCGGTTTCCGGTCCCGTGGCGGTCACACAGATGCTTGCGGACGCGGCAAGCCGCAGCGTATATCAGTTTGTTTACCTTGCGGTTGTCATAAGCATGAATCTCGGAATAATGAACCTTCTTCCGCTTCCCGCGCTTGACGGAGGCAGACTTGTCTTTCAGTTCATTGAGCTTATCCGAAGAAAGCCCGTGAACCGTAATGTTGAAGGGTATATCCATTTCGCCGGGATCGTGATCCTGATGATTTTGATGGTTCTCATTGCTTTCAAGGACGTTATTTCTCTGTTTTAGGAAAGAGGTTTAAGGTGTTCGGAAAAACAAAAAAGGTGCAGATCGGAAACGTCGCCGTCGGCGCGGACTTTCCCGTTGCGGTTCAGTCGATGACAAATACCGACACGCTTGATTTTGATTCCACTCTCGGGCAGGTGAAAAAGCTTGCGGATGCGGGATGTGATATAGTAAGGATCGCCGTTCCGTCGGAAGAGGCGGCGGGGATTTTTGCATATGTAAAAAAATCGGGGCTTACCGTTCCGCTCGTCGCGGATATCCATTTTGATTATAGGATCGCTTTGGCATCGGTGCGCGCAGGTGCCGATAAAATACGGATAAACCCGGGAAATATCGGTGCAAAGTGGAAGGTGGAAGAGGTCGCTTCCGCCTGTGCCGCCTCCTCGGTTCCGATCAGAATCGGCGTAAACGGCGGTTCGCTCGACAAACGCTTTCTTGAAAAATACTCTGCGCCGACGCCCGAAGCGCTTGCCGAAAGTGCGCTTGAAGAGGCTGAAGCGCTCGAATCCTGCGGCTTTTCGGATATAGTTATATCAATTAAATCCTCGCGTACCGCTGATATGATAAAGGCATGCCGTATTGTTTCGGCTCAGTCGGAGCATCCGCTTCATATCGGGGTCACCGAAGCGGGAGACGAATATTCGGGACTTGTCAAAAACTGCGTCGGAATCGGTTCACTCCTCTCGGACGGAATCGGGGACACCATCCGCGTGTCGCTTACCGCCGATCCCGTCCGCGAAGTTGAAGCGGGACGTGAGATACTGAGCGCACTCGGTCTTGCAAAGCCATCGTTACATATCGTTTCGTGTCCGACATGCGGACGGACGAAGATAAATCTTATCGAACTTTCCGCAAGATTCCGCGAAGAGGTGAAGAACTTCGACACAAACGGAAAGGACATAACGGTTGCTCTCATGGGATGCGCCGTGAACGGACCCGGAGAGGCACGCGAAGCCGACGTCGGGATCGCGGGCGGCGAGGGCGACGCCGTGCTTTTCAAAAAAGGGCAAATTGTCGGGAAAGTCCCCGAAGAAGAAATAATCCCGCGCCTTATTCATGAGTTGAAGGATATAGCAGAGAACAGTATTTGAGGAATAACATGACGTCTAAAAAATTTTCAGAATTGTTCAAAATAGAACCGGGTCCGGCTGAACGGGAGTTTCTTTTATCGGTTCGAAGCTACGGCAAAAGAGGCGATAAGGAAAAAGGCTTCTATGAATTTCGCGTCGAGCTTGAAAAGGTATTTCCCAAAAAGGTAATTTACTCCGTTGAAAGAAAAATAGTTGAAGCATACGGCGACCGCGGTATAAAGTATGTACGGATACTGCCTCATTATCCGTCGGAGCTTTTTTCGCCCGATTACCTTCCCGAAGTTATCGAGGAGGCAAAGCGTATCGGAATCGTGACAAACGGTTTTTTCGATCATTACGAAACCACATTCGGCGACAGCGAGGTTGAAATTTTTCTTCCTTTCGGCGACGGCGGAATATCACTTCTCGATCTTGCCGAGACGGCAAAGCTTTTTTCATCGATAATAAAAAGCGAATTTTCCGTAGATTACGGTGTGAAAATTTCGAAGCGCAGCGATTACGAGGATTTTTACAACAGATTCGAAGCGGATAAGGAAGAGCAGATCCGCATCCAGAACGAGCTTGCCGCAAATGAAAGAGCGGCAATCGAAAAAGCGCGCGAAGAAGAAGAAAAGCGCGGCAAAGCGGAGCAGCATGCAAAAGAAATGTCTGCGGTTTCTTATCCGTGGGTTCCGTCGCTTTTTGAAGGAAGCAACGAATGCAGACGCATTGACGATTTTGTCTTTGAGTGCGGCAAAATGAAATTCGATGTTTCAGTGCCTAAAACCGTATCGGGTGATGTCTTTACATTTGAAAATCTTCTGCCTATCCGCGCGCTTCACGCGGGTCAAAAGGACATTTCCGTAGTAGGACAGGTTTTTGCGGTAAATACACGCGAAATAAAAAAGACTGGAAAAATAAGCATATCGGTCGGAATAACGGACAAGGATGCGTCTGTCTACGTCAAAACTCTGATGGATCCCGATGCCGCCGCGGAGCTTACGTCGTCTCTTAAGCAGGGGAAGGCATACGCTTTTCACGGAGATATCAAAAAGGATAAATTTGACGGGGAAAGCTACATAAGTTATTCGGATATCGCGGAAGTCAAACGGGTGATGCGCTCGGATAACGCCGAAGAAAAGAGAGTGGAGCTTCATATTCACACCTCCATGTCGGCGATGGACGCAACGTCAAAGCCCGATGAGGTCGTAAAGACAGCCGCGGCGTTCGGACATAAGGCGGTAGCCATAACAGACCACGGAAACCTCCAGGCTTTTCCGATCGCCATGCTGACGGCGGAGGATCTGAAGAAAAAGAGCGATACCGACATAAAGATTCTTTACGGACTCGAAGCATATTTCGTTGACGATACGGCGCGCGCCCTGTACGGCGAATGCAACGCTTCCTTTGACGATGAGTTTGTATTTTTCGATATAGAAACGACCGGTCTTTCTCCGCTTAACTGCGAGATTACCGAGATCGGCGCGGTCCGCATGAAATCCGGCAAGCTTATTGATGAATTCAATATGCTTGTGAATCCCGGAGTACATATTCCCGAAAACATAACCGAGCTCACGGGAATCAGCGATGAAACCGTTGCCGATGCACCGCCGATTTCCGAAGTGCTTCCGAAATTTCTCGAATTTGCGGGAAACAGCCTCCTTATCGCTCACAATGCAGGATTCGACACAAGCTTTATCAGATGCGCTGCGGACAAGCTCGGCCTTAGCTTTACAAATCCGTATCTCGATACGGTTGCAATGTCGAGATATGTCAATCCGAATCTGCAGAAGCACAAGCTCGATGTTCTCGCAAAGTACTTTTCTCTCGGAGATTTCAATCACCACCGTGCGTCGGACGACGCCAAGATGCTTTCCGCGATCTTCTATAAAATGGTGGACAAATGCTTTGACGAGGGAATCCGCGATCTTGAAGCAATGAACAAGGCGATGAGCGAAAAGGCGGACCCGCTGAAACTGCGCACCTATCATCAGATAATAATAGTCAAGAATCAGGTCGGGCTGAAAAACCTCTACCGCCTTGTTTCGGATTCGTATCTGAAATATTTTCGACGCCATCCGAGAATCCCGCGCACTCAGCTTGAAGCAAACCGCGAAGGACTGATAATAGGCTCCGCCTGCGAAGCCGGCGAGCTTTTTACGGCAATACTCGAAAACAAGCCGGAGGCGGAAATAGAGTCGATAGCGAAATTTTACGATTATCTTGAAATTCAGCCGCTTTCCAACAACCGCTTTCTTGTCGATGAAGGACGTGTTGCCGATGACGAAGGTCTGATGGCGCTGAACAAAAGGATCGTCGATCTCGGTCATCGGCTCGGAATCCCGGTATGTGCGACCTGCGATTCACACTATATCGACCGTGAAGACGCGCTTTACAGAAACATACTTCTTGCCGGCATGAAATTCAGCGATTACGACCGCGATTCACGCCTGTATTTCCGTACAACGAAGGAAATGCTCGAAGAGTTTTCGTACCTCGGCGAAGACACGGCGCGCGAGGTGGTTATCGAAAATCCGAACAAAATAGCCGATATGGTTGAGGTCGTCAGACCGATTCCGAAAGGGAATTATCCCCCGCATATTGACGGAGCGGAAGAAGAGCTTACCACAAAGTGTCATTCGCTTGCACGCGAAATGTACGGAGCCCCTCTGCCGTCCGTTGTACAGGAAAGACTTGAGAAAGAGCTCAATTCAATAATCAAAAACGGCTTTGCGATAATGTATATCATCGCGCGAAAGCTCGTTGAGAACAGCGAGGCCGCGGGATATCAGGTTGGCTCGCGCGGTTCGGTAGGCTCGTCCTTTGCCGCGACAATGGCGGGAATAACAAAGGTCAATCCGCTTCCGCCCCATTACCGCTGCCCGAAATGCCGTCACAGCGAATTCTTTGTAAAGGGCGAGATCGGCTCCGGCTTTGACCTGCCCGAGAAAAACTGCCCCGAGTGCGGCACGGAAATGATCCGTGACGGACACGATATTCCGTTCGAGACGTTTCTCGGATTCAACGGAGACAAAACGCCCGATATCGACCTCAACTTTTCCGGCGACGTACAGGCCGATGCTCACAGATTTACCGAGGTGCTTTTCGGAAAGGGAAAAGCCTTCCGCGCGGGAACTCTCGGAGCGCTTGCGGATAAAACCGCATTCGGCTATGTAATGAAGTATCTTGAGGAAAAGCACGTTTCGGTAAACAGGGCGGAATGCGACCGCATGGTTTCCGGAATAGCTGGAGTCAAACGCACAACCGGCCAGCATCCGGGCGGAATAATAGTCGTACCCGCCGAATATGACGTATACGATTTTACCCCGATACAGCATCCCGCGGACGACCCGAATTCCGACATTATAACAACGCATTTCGCGTTCACTTATCTTCACGATACGATCCTCAAGCTTGATATACTCGGACACGATATTCCGACAAAGTATAAACGTCTTGAAGAGTATACAAATACGAATATCCTTGACGTTCCGATGTCGGATTCCAAGGTGTATAAGCTGTTTACCTCGACAGAGCCGCTCGGGATAAAGCCGGATGCGCTTCATGAATGCAAAACGGGAACACTCGGTCTTCCCGAAATGGGCTCGCGCTTTGTCCGCGGAGTTCTTGTCGAAGCAAATCCGCAGACATTCTCCGACCTTCTTCAGATATCCGGACTGACCCACGGTACGAATGTGTGGCTCGGCAACGCGGAAGAGCTTATAAAGGATAAAATCTGTACAATTGCGGATGTCATAGCGACGCGCGACGATATAATGCTGACCCTTATACATAAGTATGATCTTGAAAAGAGCGTCGCGTTCAAGATCATGGAGGATGTGCGTAAGGGACGCGGACTCAAGCCCGAATACGAGGAAATGATGATTTCCAAAGGTGTGCCCGAATGGTATATCGCATCGTGCAAGAAGATAAAATATATGTTCCCGAAGGCACACGCCGCCGCATATGTTATCGACGCACTCCGTCTCGGATGGTATAAAATATATTATCCCGTTGAGTTTTATGCGGCGTATTTCACCGCCGCTCCGGACGGATTCGAGGCTCAGACCGTGCTCGGCGGCATGGATGCCGTTCGCCGCGAGCTTGAAAAACTCAAAAAGCTCGGAACGGACATGAGCCAAAAGGAAGCCGCGAATTACGATGCGCTGCAGCTCGTTCTCGAATACTATGCGCGCGGTCTCAAGTTCCTTCCGATCGATCTTTACAAATCGCACGCTTATAAGTTCCTGCCAGAGGACGGGAAAATACGTCTGCCGTTTTCGTCACTTTCGGGTCTCGGTGAGAATGCCGCCGCTAACATTATGGAAGCGAGAGACCGGTGCGAGATAGTTTCGATAGATCAGCTCAAACGTGAGGCGAAGCTTTCGAAAACGATCGTAGACATGCTTATGGAGCAGGGCGTTCTGAATGAGCTCAACGAAACGAATCAGATAACGATCTTCTCCGCAAAAGACAAACGCGATGCGGAAAAACTCGCTGCCGAAAACGCGCCGAAGGAGTCGGAAAGCACAGAAAAAGCCGAAAAAATCAGTGATATCGAACAGATATCGATGTTCTGATGCTCTCGATCTTGCAAAAAGCCCCGAAGTCTGACGCAAAACGCGGACTTCGGGACTTTTTTCGTTTGAAATATTCGATTACCGCAGCGATATAAGTATTGCAATTTGTGTTTTTTTATGTTAGAATATGTTGAAAAAATTTTAACAGCCGGAAAATAAAGTTTCGGAGGTGGATCGACTTGAATCTGTATATTCAGCTTTTTATTCCGCTAGTATTGACATTGATTATTATCTCGGTTATAGCATTGGTCAGAAAGTATTTTCGCGCCGATGCCGTTATTTTGTGCACGGCGCTTATTGCTCTGAGCATTGCGACCGGTATTCCGGGATTCAGGATGCTGATAGGCGAAATAAAAGATAATGCGCCCGCTATCGACAGCGCCGACTCGCCGTCGGTCATTTCCGCGAACGAAGAAGATTATCTCACCATAGCGGGAAGATACATCGCCGACGGAAATATCGCAGAGGCAAAAATGATTTTGAATGAGCTGAAAAAGGGAGACGCTTCCTCCTCGCAGGTCATTCTTATGTCTGCGCGCATTTCCGCGCTTGAGGGCGATTGGAAAAAAGCCATTCAGCTCTACAAAACGGCACAGGCGATAGCTGCCGCATCGGGGAAGGATAAGGATTTTCCCGACGACGAGCTTGAAAACGCACTTGCTCTTTCCGAAAGCACATCAAACAGCGGAAATGCCGCAATGGAGTCTTATATCAAATCGACGGGTGCCTATCCGGCGTCATACGGAATAACTCCTGCAAACGATAATAAGAAAGATGAAAGCGATGCCTGCCGGACGATTACCGACAGAATAAACGACAGCATCGATGAAAAGCAGGATTCGGAAAGCGACGACCGCCGCGGTATTGCGTCATGCGCAGAGTACGCCTCCGCGCTTACCGAGGAGTTCGAAAAATATCTTGACGACGGCTCGTTTGAAAACGAAACCGTGAAGAAGCAGCTTAAACGTTTGAAGCTCGCCATGAACGAGTCCACGGCGCTTGCCGCAAACAAATATCTCCGTACCGCATATATAAAAGGACTTATACTTATGCGCGATTACGCGGAGATCGCAGGTCTTGCAGACGGCAGCTCCGGAACGGAAGAGCTTATCATAATTGCGGAGCTTTATATCGACGGATATATAAAGGATAAGGATTTCAAGAGCGACTACGTTAAGTCGCAGATCACCGCGCTCGAAGCGGTTGTAGACAGATGCCGAAGCATTATGGACGGCGAGCTTTCCGATGCTTCGAAGCAGGTCCGCAAGTCGTATAAAGAAAAAATAGCAATGCTCGAGGGGCTGCGCGATTCGAACGCAATAGGCACTATCCGCCGCGACCTTCGTGCCCATGCTTCGTCCCGAAATGACAATATAACAAGCAAGGCGTATCTTGAACTTGCAAAAATAGAAAAATATCTCGGCAACGATACGCTTTCTGATGAGTACATAACGGAAGCTCTCGGCACCGCAAGCCTCAGTACCGACGACAACTATTCCGCGCCTATGACCTCGCTTCTCGGAATAATCGAGGGAAGCAGCAGCGGAGGCACGGAGGATCTGAAGAAGGTGGCTGAGTTTGTTTCCGAGGCGGTTGACAATTCGCTTCCGTATGATCTGACCGCGGCTGCGATAGCGGCAGCACCGCCTGTGTCGTCCGGGGACGGCGGACAGCAGGATAACGGAAACCAGAGCGGCGCAGATTCGAACGATAATTCGACAAGTGCCGATTCGGGCGAAACCTTCACTCAGTATATGACCAGCTCCGTAAGTCAAAAAACGGCAGTTGTCAATATCGGTGTTATAGACAAGAGCCGTTTTCCGGAGATATCCGCCCGGATACAGGTAAACTCCTCGAAGATCGCAGATCCCGAGGATATGCTGAAATATCTGAGAGTATTTGACTGCAATTCGAAAATAACCGAGTTCGATGTCGAAAAAATCGATTTTGACACCTCCCGCATAATACTTCTCTGCGACGTTTCCGGAAGCATGAGCGGAAGTGTCGGAGCGCTTAAAGACGCTATAACCCGTTTCGCCGATGAAATGAACGAAAACGAAAAAATAAGTGTTATCGGCTTCGACGACAGCATAAACTTCGAACGGGACTTTTCAAGCGATCCTCAGAAGATCGCATCGTATGCGGACGATATCGGAGCATACGGCGGAACGGATATGTTCAGCGCACTTAAATATGCTCTCGGAAAATTCCCCTCGGATATCAATGCCAACAATATAGTTATACTTATGACGGACGGCGAGGACAACAATCCCAAGGGAGAAGCCACGATCCGAAACGATATAGGCGCGCTCTGCGCGGACAATTCCGCAACGGTCTACACTCTCGGACTCGGCTCAAGCGTGGATACCGCATATCTGAAACTGATCGCGGATGCCGGAAACGGAAGCTTCCTCTATGTTGACAGCGACGCCGGACTTGACAATTTCTACGACTTCATACATCAGCAGCTTACAAGTCAGTACGTCCTGAAATATAAGGCGAAAAACCTTACCATGGAAAATCGTCTTCTGAATATTTCCGTCAAGGATGAGCTCGGAAGCGCCGAAAAGGTTTATTATCTCCACGATCCGGAGTATTCCGACGGATCAAACGACGCTTACGTTCCGTATGTCGTTGAAAATTCGGATATCAAATTCTACGGTCTTTCGACCAAATTCCTGTACCGCAGCTCAAAGGATCAGACCGTAAACCTCAAGGGCGAAGGCTTTGACGCGGGAGAAGAGATCACCGTAAAGATCACCGGAAGCGTAAGCTGTCTGCTCGATGCGAAATATGTTGACGCAAATACATATTCCGTGACGGTTCCCGCATCCGTTGCCACCGGGGAATACAACATGGAAATATCCGTGCGCGGTCAAAGCTTTACCTTGAAAAAAGAGCTTACCGTTGCCGTCCCCGGAACGGAAAAGGTCTTCAAATACGGCTCATATGAGTTTACCGCGCTGAAGTCTTACAAGGACAGCTCTGGCGCAACGGTTCTCTCCGGAAACGTCACCATGAACGGATGGCTGCGCTTCAAGGGAGATGTCACCGTTACGGGTGAATACCTCGACAGCGGCAAGGTTACTCTGCGCGATGACAGCGGAGCATATGTCGCATATTCCTCCGGAAATTCGCGCGGACTTGCAAAATATATGGCGGATAAGGGAATCAATCTGCCGATCGCGCCGCTCGGAGATTTTACGCTTTATGTTCAGAAGTACAGTGCCGGCGACTATGAAAGTTTTCCCGTTCAGAAGGTCGATCTTATTTCCGAATTCAATATTTTCTTCCTTGTTTCGGAGAATTTCGGAATTTCGATCTATCCCGACTGCGCAAAAATACAGGGCCTGAACTTCTCATATTCGCTTCCTTTCCAGAAGCAGCTCCTCCGCAACTTCCCGGACAAAATGGACACATTCGCCAAGGAATCGGGAAAGGCCGATACCGAAATGATGATCGGAGCGACCGATATCGGTCTCATAGTCAATTTCGAGTATAAGGATCTCAAGGCAGGAAAAACCGACTTCTCGATGGTGGCGCTTCCGCTTAAGCTGGCAAGCATAAAGATCGACATCGACACCTTGTCAAACAATTATTCTCTCGAAGGAGACGTAAGCATCAAAGCGCTCAAGGACATGGATTCCTTCTCCTTTGAATTCGGGATCAAGGACGGCCGTTTTGACAGCATAGGACTCGGCGTCGGCGGAAAGATAAATGTTCCGATAATGAAAGCCCCCGTTCCGATCACCGTATCGGATTTCGGCTTCGAGCTTTCCGGCTTCAGTAAATACGAGAGCAGCGAAAGCACGCTTTCGAATCTGCTCGGAACCACGATCGCATTCAAGTTCCAGGTGAACGTCGGAGATATTTCTTCTACGATCCCCGGACTGAATAAACTGATCTCGGACGATCCGATCGCGGCAGCTACGCTGAAAAACTGCAAATTATCGGCGACACTCAAAACATTCACATTCAAGTTCGAAGCGGATGCATACCTGTTTACGGTGCTCGATATCGGACACTGTGAGCTTGAAGCGGGCAGCTTCTCCTACTCAAACGAGCTTATAAATCTCGGCGGCGATAAGGTGTACGGTATCCGTGCCGCCGTCACGCTGGGCTCGACGTGGGATACCGTCAACTGCTACGTCAAGATGACCGGAACAGCCGAGGTCGTTCTCGGATATCCCTATACCGGACTTTGGCTTGACGGAGACCTTGACTTCAACGTAGGCTGGTGGATTTTGAGAGCCGATTGGGACGTGTCCGGAGATTTTCTGATTGCGTTCTATAAGAACAGCTCGGATAAAGCTCAGTTCTCGATGATAGTCCGCGGAACCAATTCGAAGGGTAAATATTCTGGCTTCCACCTCTATATCACACCCGAAACCGGTATGGATATTTACAAGTATTAAGGAGAACGGAACATGAAAAAGATAATTACTTTTGCCGTATTGCTCCTTCTTTCCGTGAGCTTTGCGCTTCCCGCATTTGCAAAGGAGCAGAAGTTTCATTATCTCGAATCGGAACGCGACGTGGTCATAAGCGTTTCGTGGCCGACCGAGCAGCCGAAGCTTACCTTCAAAGCTCCGAACGGAACCGTATACGACCCTCTTTCCGAAAAAGAGGGTACGCTGACCGTCGTGAACGAGAAATCGATGTATTACGTTATCAAGAACGCTCCGGCGGGGCAGTGGTACGTTGATCTCGATAAGCTCGGAAACGACACCGTCGAGATCGGTATGTTCGATTATCAGGACGCCCCGGTTATAGAGAGCTTTACCCTCGGAGAAGAGAAAGACGGGCGCATGGATGTGTCGTTCAGGGTCACTCAGGACGAGGACCGCTCTTACAGCTATAAGATCTATGCAGCGGTGAAAAAGGGCGGCGATGAAAAAGAGCTCACCTCCGGCAGCGCCCGTACAAACAGCGACGTTAAGACCTCGGTCGATCTGAGATCGCTCTCGAGCTATTCCGCGTATATGCTCAAGCTTTACGTTTGGTATTCGGATAACGAAACGGATTACTTCGACCAGGTGTATTCGGAGACTTTCTCGTATAAAAATTCCGATAAAGCTTCTTCGATGAAGGATTTCGGGCTTTCGGTCGATCCGGATGCCGCACTCCTTTACGTTTCATGGCCCGGAATCGATTATAATGCGGACGGCGTTCTTGCGGCGGTCTTCGAGAATGATGAAGCGGAGCCCTCCTTCTACGATACATATGAGCCCGAGATCGGAGAAGTGCAGCTTTCTTATGATCCGTCTGCCTCTTCGGTAAGGGTCGAATTAAGCGTAATGATAGACGGTGTGTATTCGGATACCATGAAAAAGACCGCGGACGTGGCAAATCCGCCGATCTCTCTTGAAGACACGACCGAAACAAACATTCCGAGTCTTCGCCTCGATTATAAGGATCTTAAATCCGCAGCGGTCACCGTGACCGTCGGAGAAACTGAAAACGATCTCGAACTCGACGGCACGGGAACCATGTCCGTCAAGCTTCAGGATGATTGGAACGATGTAAGCGTTTCATACACGGACGGAAACGGCGTCAATTGGCTTCTTTCAAGAAGAGTTTTTGTTGACAGAACGGCTCCCGTGCTCAAAATGAATGATACATACGACGGCATGGTCGTGTCGGCTTCAGAGCTTGAGATAAGCGGAAATGTTGCAGATGCATATATCGTTACGGTGAACGGAAATCAGACGGAGATCGCGTCCGACGGTACGTTTACATACAAATTGCAGCTTTCCGGAGGCGAAAACGAGCTTACCGTAACGGCATCGGATAAATTCGGCAACGAAAGCCGTTATTCCGCAGTGATCACAAGTACCGCGGGAGGCTACAGCATTCCGTCGTCACGCTCGGATTCGGCTTCCGGGAATTCCGAAATGTCGGCGCTCGAAAAGATTTTCAGTCCCGACGGATTTCTGTGGATTACACTTTCCGGTGCGCTCTGCCTTATGATTACGGTTTATGCGATCGTATTCTGGCGCCGCGGCAATAAAAAGACGAAGCCGGACAGCACCGGAAAGACTGTCTGAGCGGAATTACGGATGAAAGGGGCATCATTATGAATAAGGCAAAATCCGTGTGCCGGCAGATATTTCTCTATTTGCTTTTCGCAATTTCCGCTGCGGTCACCGTGTGCAGTGCGATCCTTTTCGGCAAGGCGAACGGTGCGGTATCGACAAAAGAATTCATCGATACCGCAGCGGATTCGGTGGACTCTGCATATGCGCTGATCGAAAAACGTGATATGTATGCCGGAATGCTTAAAATAAGCATCGCAGCCTGCATCGTAACCGCGCTGATGATCGTTTTGTGGCATGTGATTCACCGTATCATTAAAAAGAAAAAGTCCGCCGGAGCCGAGTGATCGGGAATCGGCTTTCGCCGACACGCCAAGGCGGTCTCAAGGCGGCAAAACGGTATGAACGTGTACGGAATCATGTAACCGTTTGCGTGGTATTTTCATATATTGCAGATGAAGAGCCGTAATAACCGATTTTACGGAGGCTCGCAGGAAAGGTACTTACAATATATGAAAAACTCAGAGCGATACTGTGGCTGTTCGCGTTCTCCTCGGAACGAAGAATATAAGGAATATAACGAAGAATATCGGCGGATACTTGACGAAATGATCCGTAAAATGACGGGAGCACAGCTCACGGGAAGTGTTTCTCTGAACTTTATACGTCAGATGATTCCTCATCACCGCGCGGCTGTACAGATGTCCGAAAATCTTCTGAAATACAGAGGCTCCGGACCTTTGGCGAAAATTGCGGAAAACATAATTACGGAGCAGACAAAGGGTATTTCCGAGTTGGAAAAAGCGGAAAGAAAATGTCGGAATTCCGTGTCGTCGGACTGCGTTCTTTACCGTTACGGCAAAGAAAACGACATTATATTATGTGATATGTTCTCCGATATGACGGACGCCGTTTCTGACGGGAATATCGAATGCGACTTTATAAGAGAGATGGTTCCGCACCATCTCGGCGCCGTGAGAATGTCCGAAAACGCTTTGAAAAGCGGCGTATGCCGTGAGCTTGTTCCGATACTCACGTCGATAATAAGAACTCAGAAACGCGGAATCATGCAGATGAGAAGGCTGTCGCGCCGACTCGGCTGCCGCACCTGACGCAGAAAAAGCCTGCATATATCATTACCGATATATGCAGGCTGTCTTTATTTTCTGACAAGGTATTTTCTCATATCGACGGCACATGCGATAAGAATGATAAGTCCTTTGATTATATACTGCATGTTCGCATCTATTCCGAGGAAGGTAAGCGCAACGAATATTATGCGAAGAAGCACAACGCCTATTATTACACCTCTGATGCTTCCGATGCCTCCGACGAAGGATACGCCGCCTATAACGCACGCCGCAATCGCATCAAGCTCGTAGTTAAGTCCCGTGGCGGCGGAGTTTGAGGCTATACGCGCGGATTCGATAAATCCCGTAAGCCCGTACATTATTCCCGCGAGGACGAATACAAGGATTATCGTCCTCGTGACGTTTACGCCGGATACGTTTGCGGCCTCCGGATTCGATCCGACCGCAAACATATTTTTTCCGAATGTGGTCTTGTTCCATATAAACCACATTATGACCGTAAGAATTATTGCATACCATACATAGTTCGGAATCGGAGTTGATCCGACGGAGAGAAAGCTGCCCGCAATAAAATTCGTATACGATGTATCAAGCCCCGAAAGAGACTGACCGTTATTACCTCCTATCATGAGGTACATAAGAAGTGCGCCGTATACAATAAGCTGAGTTGACAGAGTGACTATGAACGGATGAAGGTTGAATTTGGCGGTACAGAATCCGTTTATAAAGCCGAATACGGCGCCTATCGCCACCGCAATCAGCAGAACGACCCAGACGGGAAGCGCTCCTATATTCGGAAACATCTTGTTTGCGTATGAAGATGCCTGAAGCAGGGAAGCCGAAACTACGGCTACAAGCCCGACGATTCTTCCTGCCGACAGGTCCGTTCCGGTAAGGATTATACATCCCGCGATTCCGAGCGCGATCGGAAGATTCGCTGCTGAAAGCGATATTATATTTACGATCGACGGAACCGATAAAAACTTGGGCGTCGAAAATCCGATGATGATGATCGCGGCGATCATAAAGATATAAAGGGAATTGTTTATTAAAAATTCTTTCCCGAAAGATAATTTTTCTTTCCGGCTTTTTGCCCGGAAATCCTGAAGCTTTCCGGAAAGTCCTATTTTCTTTTCCATGTGAATCTCCTGATGCATTTTCGGCTGAACCGGATTTTTGAGCTGCGGTGCTTAATTACTTGAAGCATTCCGCAAGATCAGACGTATTTTGCGGATAACTCCATTATTTCTTCCTGCGTTGTCTGTCCCGGAAGCTCTCCCGCGGCACGTCCGCCGGACATTACGAGTATGCGGTCGCATACTCCGAGCAGCTCCGGCATTTCGGAAGATACCATGATAACGCTTTTTCCGCTCGCGGCAAGATCGATTATCAGCTGATATATTTCGTATTTCGCACCCACATCGATGCCTCGCGTAGGCTCGTCGAGGAGTAATATCTCGGGCTTTGTAAGCAGCCACCTTCCGAGGATGACCTTCTGCTGATTTCCTCCGGAAAGTGTCCGGATTTTCGTTTTCAGTGACGGAGTTTTTATTTTCATTGAGCGCACAGCCCACATCGTGTCGCTTTTCATTTTCGACGAGCTTAAAAATATCCCGCCGCTTCGGTAATTCTTAAGATTTGATATCGTGGTGTTTGCGATAATATCCAGAATTCCGAAAATTCCCGTCGCGCGGCGTTCTTCCGTCAGAAGAGCAAATCCGTTCTGAATAGCCTGACGGCTCGAACGGTTGTCGGCTCTTCTTCCGTGAACTGTCACGGTGCCGCTTTTCTTTTTTGCAATGCCGAATATTGTTTCGAGCAGTTCGCTTCTTCCGGCTCCGGCAAGCCCGGCGATCCCGAGGATTTCGCCCTCTCTGAGAGAGAAGGAAACATCCTTTACATTCGAGTATGCGCCGCTGAGATTTTTCACATTCATAATTTCCTTGCCGGGAGTGTTTGACTTCGGAGGAAATCTGTTTGTGAGCTCCCGCCCGACCATAAGCTTTATTATTTTGTCCGTTGTCAGCTCCGATGCCTTCTCCGTGGCAACGTATTTTCCGTCACGCATCACCGTAACATCGTCCGAAATTTTCAGTATCTCTTCCATCTTGTGAGATATATATATTATGCCCGCACCGCGCTTCTTCAGAAGATCTATTATTCTGAAAAGATGCTCTACCTCCGCTTCGGTGAGAGACGATGTCGGCTCGTCAAAAACAATTATTTTCGAGTTGTAGGAAACCGCTTTTGCGATTTCCACCATCTGACGCTTAGACACGGATAAGCGCGACATGACCGTATGGGGATCTTCATCTATTCCGAGATCGTCAAATATTTTCATTGTCTCTTCGTACATCTTTTTTTCGGAGATAACGAATCCGAGGGTTGTCGGGTAACGACCGAGCCATAAGTTGTCCGTGATGTTCCGCTTCAGCGCCTGATTCAGTTCCTGATGCACCATTGCAACACCGTTTTCGAGTGCATCCTTTGAATTTCTGAATTGGACTCTTTCACCCTCAAGAAAAATTTCTCCGCTGTCGGCATGATAAATCCCGAAAAGACATTTCATCAGCGTGGATTTTCCGGCGCCGTTTTCGCCCATCAGCGCATGAACCGTCCCGCGGCGCACCTTCAGCGAAACATCGTCAAGCGCACGGACTCCGGGAAAGCTTTTTGAAATGTTCTTCATTTCAAGCAGTATATCGTTCATTTTTATCTCCGTTTCAACGCCGTGCTATTCTCCGAGATATTTTGAATACGAGATTCTTATTTTGGCGACTTCACTGTCAACATGATAATTTTCGGTGTCGCTCATTATGCTTTTACCCTCGATCCCGTTTGACGCGAGATGGGCAAGCGCCGCCGCCATTCCGTCTGCATCCTGCTTTATCGTTCCGGTCATTTTTCCGTCGGCGATATATTGACGTGCGGCATCGGTCGCGTCAACTCCGAAAACGGGTATCGTCTTTCCGCTTCCCGTGTTGTATCCGGCTCCGTTGAGGGCGGAAATCGCCCCCTCAGCCATTCCGTCATTGTTGCATATAACTGCCTCTATCATGTTCTTGTTTGATTCGTTGTATGCAGTGAGCGCCGTAGTCATATATTCGTTTGCCGCCTGCGCCGACCATTTGCCCTGCTGATCCACAAGATATTTGTTGGCGTTGGACGGATCGTAGAATTTCAGCTTGCCTTTTCCGGACTCTTCGAGAACACGGTTTGCATCTTCGACCGAATACTGCGTTCTGTATATTGCCTCGTTGTTTCCTTCTTCTCCTTTGAAGAGAATATACGATATTTCACCGTCTCCGTTAAGATCAACCTTGTCGAAATTCTCGGCGATGTATTCACCGATCATCTCACCCTGAAGGTGTCCGGCCTCTGCGGCATCCGTTCCGACAAAAGCACATTTTTCGTAGCTTTTCACAACATCGTCCGAAACCTCGCGGTTGAAAAATATAACGGGAATCCCCGCATTTTTCGCCAAGGACACTATACCGTTTGCGGCATCGTTCGAGCCGGTGTTTACGACATTTACCACAATCACTTTCGCGCCCTTTGTTATCGCAGTCTGAACCTGCTCGGTCTGCGTCGTCTGGTTGCTGTTTGAATCGTAATCCTGATAACTGATGTTCTTTTCGCTGAAAGCCTTGTCAAGCGCCGATCTTACGCTTGTTATATAGGTGTCACTGTAGGTGTAATAAAAAACATGAACATCGGCTGATTTTTCCCCTCCGGCACACGCAGAAAAAATTGTGAGCGAGAGAAACACCACCGCTGTAAATAACGCTTTTCTTTTCATAAAGCCTCCGGTTTATCGATAATTGTTTCCGAACGCTTGTCCGGTTTTTCACAAATATATTTTTCACGGAATTTCAATATTTATACGAAACAAAAAGGCGCGCACTTTATCGGTGCACACCTTTTGAATATTCGGGATGATCACAGTGCCTTTTTTCGCTTCCTTCTTTTGAGTTTTCCCGTCAGCAAAAATCCGACTGCCGAAACAATTGCCGAAATAATAAATATACTCAGCCAAAACGTGCTTTCAGCGGAAAGAATAAATGCTGCGATTTCCCGATATCTTCCGAGCAGGGAAATGCAGAGGAACACATATACCGAGAATACCGAAACGGCAAGAAGTGAAGAAGCGAAGAAAAACGAATACGATGCACGCGAGACGGTTTTCCTGTTTATTATTATCAGAAGGAAAAGCGAAAATGCCGCAATCAGCACAAGCGCTGCTCCCGTATACTCCGAGAGAATAAACGATACCCATGAAAGCGAAAACGTCCCATCCTGCGGCGATAATTTGTCGATAGAATTGCAGATCATCTTTTTCGCTGCTGAGAGATCACGCTTTGTGATACGGTATCCTGTCTGCTCGTATATATTATCTTCATTGTCTTTTACAAATTTTATTATCTCCTCCGCAGCACCGTCGCTGCTGAACGTCCCGTCTGTCAAACGCTTTGCCTGCTCCTTCAGAAGAGTGTTTATAAATCTTTCGGTATCGGGCGATGACAGAAGCTGCCGTATATCGTTTTCTCCGATCCCGTATTTCTGCACTTTCTTCATATTGGACGATTCGATGATTGCCGCCGGCAGATACGAATTTTCGGATATGACCGAGCCGCCCTCCGTGAAATCTCGAGCAGATGTCAGTTTATCGATGTTTTCGTCTTTGAATGCGATTCTTACGGATTCGGATAATATAAGCGCGGCGGAAGATGTAAAAATCAGAGTGCACAGGATCACCGAAAAGAACACACGGATCACCGTCCTGAACGGATGAACATATTTTTCTTTTTCTTCCGATTTTTCCGTGTGCCCGAGAGAAAGACTTTGATCTTCGGTGTTTTCTCGGTCGGTGTTCTCTCCTGTTTTGCCCGCGCCTTCATCGGGCGAAATCCGAATATCCGCGTCCGGCGTCTCCGGTTCATCTGTTACGGGAAGAGTATCGGCGTATTGCACGCCGTGCAATTCTGTGCAATCATCCTCCGCACGAATTTCCGCCGGTCCGTAACGCATTCGATTATCCGGGGTCATCGAGTTTTCTTTTTCAGAATCCGAATACATTTTGTTTTCTCCTTATCTTTTTTATTCCGGTACGATTTCTGCGATTCAATTGTATCATATACGGATATATTATAATATCAAAAAGTGTCGCCTAATCGCCATCAATAAAATTTGTACGGCGGCTGAATGCGAGAATGCCAACATTTTATTAACAAAATATAAATTTCCATTCATAATAACGAAATGACTGTCGATAATAATAGCAGAGCACGCAAGAGCGTACTCGATTAATATAGATTAACCCGTAAAAGAAATAAGAACGGAGATTTTGAAAAAATGGCATCTAATAAGACTCTTGTCCCCGAAGCAAAGGCAGCACTCGATCAGTTTAAAATGGAGGCTGCAAGCGAAGTAGGCGTAAACCTCAAGCAGGGATACAACGGTGAACTCACCTCCCGTCAGGCCGGCTCTATCGGCGGTCAGATGGTAAAGAAGATGGTTGAGAAGTACGAGAACGAGATCAAGGCTTCCAAATAACCTCTCCTACGCACAATTCATTTGACGAAAAACGCCGGTTATCCGGCGTTTTTCTTTGGTAAAAAATATTATTATTTTTCCCGAAGCGGTTGAAATAAGAGGCTCTTTATGATAAAATATTCGATAAAGTAATTTTTACAGGGAAAGCGGAAATAATGGAAGTACGTCGTATTCCGACCTACGGCATGGCATCAAACTGTTATGTTATCTCCGACGGACGCGAGTCTGCGGTCATTGACCCGTCCGCCAAGCTCGAATACATTACGGCAGCGCTTGCCGATGCCGGAACGAAGTTGAAATACATCCTCCTTACTCACGGGCATTTCGACCATACAAAATCGCTCGCAAAGCTTCGTGAGGCGACCGGAGCAGAGGTGTGTGTCCATGCGGACGATGACGAAATGCTCTCCGATTCGGATAAGAACGCATACAGCCTTTTCAACGCTGGAACGCAGAATGCCAAAAGCGCCGATATATTACTTCATGACGGCGACAGGCTGAAAATAGGCAGCGCAGCTGTCACCGTAATACATACGCCCGGTCATTCCAAGGGCTCCGTGTGCTATCAGACGGGACACGATCTGTTTACCGGAGATACGCTTTTCCTCGACTCCGTGGGAAGAACGGACTTCTACGGATCAAGCGCCGAAGCGCTTTCTCATTCGCTGAAACGTCTTACCGATCTTCCCGGAGACTATACGGTCTATCCCGGACACGGAGAAAGCACCTCGCTTGAACGTGAAAGACAGCATAATCCTTATCTGAAATGTATCGATTGAATTGAAAGGTGAACTTTATGGATTACAACAGACTTGCGGAGCTTCTTTTTCCCGATGTTACGCTCACACCGGAGGAGATTGAAAAAAGATATCCCGAAAGAAATCTGCCCGAAGGCGCAAAGGTTACACGTCTGGCTCCGAGCCCGACGGGCTTTATGCATTTCGGAACGCTTTTTCCCGCACTGACAAACGAACGTCTTGCGCATCAGTCGGGCGGAGTATTCTTCCTCAGAATCGAAGATACGGACTCAAAAAGGGAAGTCGCCGGCGCGGAGAAGGATCTTATAGATACTCTTGCGTATTACAAAATAAACTTTGACGAAGGCGCGACCGAAAGCGGCGAGATCGGCGATTACGGTCCGTACCGCCAGAGCGAGAGAGCGGAAATTTACCACGTTTACGCAAAAAAGCTTGTCGCCGAAGGGAAAGCATACCCGTGCTTCACGACCGAGGAAGAGCTTGAAGCGCTCAACGCGATCGATAAGAAAGCCGAGATAAAGAGCAAGGATTGGAATACCGAAGCGCAGAAGCAGCATGAGCAGATGCTCAGACAGCGCGAATTTACAATAGAAGAAGTCGAAGAAAACCTGAAAAACGGCAACCCGTTTGTTTTGAGAATACTTGCTTCGGGAGACGGAGAAAAAAAGGTGTTCTGCACGGATCTTGTGCGCGGAAAGCTTGAACTTCCCGAGAATGAAGAGGACTTTGTCCTCCTGAAATCCGACGGTATTCCGACGTATCATTTCGCCCATGCGGTTGACGACCATCTCATGCGGACTACCCACGTTATCCGCGGCGAGGAATGGCTGCCGAGCCTCTCCAAGCATATTCAGCTTTTCTCGTATCTCGGATTCAAAATGCCCAAGTATCTCCACCTTTCGCAGCTCATGAAGATGGACGGTACATCGAAGAAGAAGCTTTCGAAGCGCGACAACGGCGCGGCGCTTTCCGATTATAAAGCAAGCGGATATCCTCCGGCAGCGGTGCGTGAATATGTAATGACGCTTCTCAATTCGAATTTCGAGGATTGGCGGCGCGCAAATCCGGGCGAGGATATCGACGCATTCCCGTTCTCAGTAAAGAAAATGAGCTCTTCCGGCTGCCTCTTCGATTTCGATAAGCTGAACGACGTTTCGAAAAACGTAATCTCCGCGATGAGCGCGGACGAGGTGTACAGCGGAGTCTGCGGATGGGCAAAGGAGTACGATCCGGAATTTGCCGATCTTCTTGCGGACCGCGAATTTGCCGTATCGGTCTTTTCGATCGGACGCGGCGGCAAAAAGCCCCGCAAGGACATCACAAATTGGAGCGGCATTAAAGCATACGCGGGCTTCTTCTACGATAAGTATTTCGAAATCGAAGACGCATACCCCGAGAATTTCTCCCGTGAAGACATAAGAGCGATACTCAATATGTTTATTTCCTCGTTCGATCCGTCGGATTCACGCGACGATTGGTTTGCAAAGATCAAATCCGCAGCCGCCGCAAACGGCTTTGCCGCCGATACCAAGGAATATAAGGCAGAGCCCGAAAAATTCAAAGGAAGCATCGCGGACGTAAGCATGTTTATCCGCGTCGCGGTCACGGGAAAAGTCAATTCCCCCGATCTTTACGATGTAATGCAGATCCTCGGACGCGGCAAAGTCGAGGCAAGGATAAATTCTATGATAAAGGAGTTGTAACATGGCGGAGAAAAGTAATTTTATTCATGATTTTATAGATGAGGAGATCGCCGAAGGGAAGTACAAATACGGCGATATCCAAACACGTTTTCCCCCCGAACCCAACGGATACCCTCACATAGGACATGCCAAGGCTTTGTTTATCGATTTTTCCACCGCGGAAAAGTACGGCGGAAAATGCAATCTCCGCTTTGACGACACGAACCCCACAAAAGAAGATACCGAGTATGTCGATGCGATCAAGGAAGACATCCGCTGGCTCGGATTCGAATGGGACAAATGCTGCTACGGATCATCGTATTTCGGAATATGCTACGATTTGGCGGTAAAACTTATCAAAAAAGGACTCGCTTATGTATGCGAGCTTTCAAAGGATGAAATGCGCGAATATCGCGGCACCCTGACCGAGCCCGGCAAAAACAGTCCCTACCGCGACCGCTCCGTTGAAGAAAACCTCGATTTGTTTGAAAGAATGAAAAAAGGAGAATTCAACGACGGTGAAAAGACACTGCGTGCAAAGATCGATATGACGTCTCCGAATCTGAATATGCGTGATCCGGTTATTTACAGAATAATCAAGAATATTCCGCATCACCAGACCGGTCACGAATGGTGCATCTACCCAATGTACGATTTTGCGCATCCGATACAGGATGCCGTTGAAGGAGTCACGCACTCGCTCTGCTCCCTCGAATATGAGGCTCACAGACCCCTTTACAATTGGGTCGTCGATAACTGCGAATTCGAGCACAAGCCCCGTCAGATAGAATTCGCCCGCCTGAATCTCACGAATACCGTCATGTCAAAGCGAAAGCTCCGCGAGCTTGTGGAAAACGGTCTTGTTGACGGCTGGGACGATCCCCGTATGCCCACGCTCTGCGCACTCCGCAGACGCGGATACACTCCGCAGTCGATAAAGAACTTTCTCACACGCGCGGGAATCGCAAAGACGGATTCCATGATAGATTACGCTCTTCTTGAATACTGCATCCGCGAAGAGCTTAACGAAAATGCGCCTCGCCGTATAGCGGTTCTTGATCCTGTAAAAGTGATCGTGGACAATTATCCGGAGGATAAGACCGAATTCTTTACTCTTCCGAATCACCCCGCAAAGCCCGAAATGGGGAACCGTCAGGCGGCGTTCACACGGGAGATCTATATTGACCGCGACGATTTTGCACTTGTTCCGCCGCCTAAGTTCTTCCGCCTCAAACCCGACGGAGAAGTGCGTCTTATGGGAGCGTATATCATAAAGTGCGGCAATATCGTAACCGATGCCGAGGGCAACGTGACGGAAATCCACGTCACAGCCGATCTTGAAACGGGAACGGGAATGCCCGCTGACGGACGAAAGATAAAGGGAACCGTTCATTGGGTCTCCGCTTCAAACTGCGATGATATAACCGTGATGCTTTACGATAAGCTGTTTACCGTAAAAAATCCCGACGATATCCCCGAGGACAAAACATATAAGGATTATATAAATCCCGAAAGCCTCAAAGTGCATTCGGGCGCTAAGGCGGAAAAAGGAATCCTCGAAGAAAGCGAAAAGAGTTTTCAGTTTGTCAGATGCGGATATTTCGTAAAAGATTCGAAGAATCCGTCTGTGTTCAACAGAACGGTTTCTCTCAAGGACGGATACCGTCCGGAATAATGCCCGCAATGCGCCGGGAGCCGGATAAAAACTTCGGCTTCCGGCTGCTTTTTGAGTTAATAAAACTTTTGGACGCTGATATTTTTTCGATAATCGGGAAAAATAATTTTTGAAAAGAAAAATTATTTGACCGAAAAATATTGACAATTCACAGCGAATGTGATATCATATTTAGGCGTGTTAAGCAATATGATCCATTAGCTCAGTAGGTAGAGCACATGACTTTTAATCATGGTGTCCGGAGTTCGACTCTCCGATGGATCACCATTGAAGTATAATCCGAACTTTTTGTTCTTTTTCGGAACAATGTTTGGATGTACAAAAGAACACCGAGTAGAGTAATAAACTCCGCCCGGTGTTTTTCCTTCATGAAATAAGACTATCTCAACATCAATCCGCAAGCTCGGCAAGCGACTGATACAGTTTAGCGGCTTCTTTTCTGTTTATGTAATAAAGAGCCGTCTGCCCGCTGCTTCTCCTCTTAATCGCGTTTGTAAGCAGAGCGGTGACCGCGTTTTCTTCCGTATATGCTCGTTACGGCATTGCTGTCTATTACAAGTGAGATCACTTCAACTTCCGCCGTGCCAACGCTCTCCGCACTTACCGAAAGCAAAAAGCTCCGGATATCCGGAGCTTTTTCGATTGAGCCGAAAAGCAGATTATTCGATTTCCGATTTGAGCGAACGGGTGAAGAGACGTGAAAGCTCTTCGCGGATGTCGGCGTTTTTGTAAAGTATATTGTATACGGCGCGGCAGATCGGTATCTCAACGCCGTATCGGTCGGCAAGCACCATCATCGCATCGGCGGTGTAGTATCCTTCCGCAAGCTGATCGTACTTTTGGCCTTTAACAAGCATTTCGCCGAACATTCTGTTGTGGCTGTATTCCGAGAAAACAGTGGCTTCATAATCGCCGAGGTGGCAGAGACCGTAAGCGGACAGTCCGTTTCCGCCCATTGCCTTTATAAGACGTGCAATTTCGCGCGTTCCGCGTGACATAAGCGCACCCTTGAGCGTGGAAAGACCGAGCCCGTCAAGCATTCCCGCCGCGATTCCGATAACATTCTTTGAAGCGGCGCCGATCTCGTTTCCGAGAAGATCCTGACCGTAGTAATATCTTATGAGATCGCTCGAAAACTCCGCTACCAAGCGGTGCTTTACATCTTCATCCTTGCTGTCGATAACCATACAGTTGGGATGCCCTTTGTAGAATTCCTGAACGTGCCCGGGACCGATCCAAACCGCGACGCGGCATGACGGATCGAGATTTTCTTCGGCAATTTCCGAAAGACGGCGTCCCGTGCCGGTTTCGATTCCTTTCATGCAGAGCACAAACGTCTGATTCTTTATTTCGTAAGGCTTGATTTCCTCGAGAAGCCCGCGGAGAGCCTGAGAACCTATCGATACGATGATCGTTTCCGCATCGGACAGCGCATCGTCAAGGGAAGTGGTGAGCGTCATTGAATCGCTTAACGAAATCAGATTGTTCTTCCGTGTTTGAAGCAATTCCTGCATCTGAGGCGCATTGCTTTTTCCGTACAGCTTTACATTGTGTCCGATACTGTCAAGATACCAGGCGATAAAAGTTCCCCATCTTCCGCAACCTATAACCGTAATATTCATATGTATAACCTGCCTTTATTCGTCTTTGCCTTCAGCGTTGAACTGCGGCATGTAGCTTTCTTTCGGAGATTCTTTCTTTCTTCTTTTACGGCTGACGGCAAGATAAACGATCATTGCAGCCGCATATACTGCCGTGTATATAAGCATAACGATAACGGATGCCGAAGCGTTTCTCGCAAAGCCGCCCCACGCAATGAACACCGTGTAGAAAATAACCGTTACTACAATAAAATGAAGCGCTACCCGAAGAGCCGTGCCGAATTTTTCCGAGGCGAGCAAAAGATTTGACGCACTTAAAGCGACGCAGAAAAGCAATATCATGTACAGGCTCTGCAGCGTCGGAATAAGTCCGGACTTTCCGGACACAAGCGCTCCCGCAGAATAGAGAACAAGAACCGCGACTGTATTGTAAATACACGCCTCGGTCAGTATTTTTTTCACTGCCGTCGAGAATTTCAACAAAAACACCCCTCAAAATCGGATATGCCGCCGATATTTTTATGCGGCCCGTGCTTTATAAACACATATTCATGATTATTATATCACATCTCGGTATAAAATTCAATCTCGGCGGGGTTATTTTTATCTAATCTAAGGAATTATCGGGAATCATGACCTTTTTGCTCTGCATTTTTCCGGACACTTTTTCCGTCACGGCACGATGGGAAGAAAGAAATTCCGTAATGGCATATATGTCGATCCATATCTGATTATTGCCGTCCTTCTGGCTTTTATCGAATATGAGCTGCAGTCCGAAGTGAAGATGAGGAACGTTTATGTTGTTCACGTTTTCCTTCGTGCTGTATCCGGTCATTCCGAGGTACCCGATGACCTCTCCGGCGTCCACGATCTTTCCCTCGTATATGTCCTCATACGGATTGTCTTTTCTGAGGTGAGCATAATAATAGTATCGTTTTCCGTCAAACGAACGTATTCCGATTCGCCATCCGCCGAATCTGTTCCATCCGCAGGCTTCCACATATCCGCCTTCGACCGCGATTATCGGAGTTCCGACGGAGCCCATCAGATCGTGACCGAGATGATTGCGGCGGTAGCCGTAGCTTCTCTGCGCTCCGAAATCGTCGTAATGGCTGTAGCCGTACCCGGCGGCGATCGGTGAAAACACCCGCACACCGTATTTCGTCTCTTCCGTAAATTTGCCGTCAGAAACGGATATTTCGCGGTATTCTCCGAGCATTCCGCCGAGTACCGCACCGTAAGCTTCGAGATAATATGCGTAAAGCTTCGGATTTCCCGATATGCTCGCGGCTTTTTCTCCGTTTTTGATCCTTTCCGATAAACAATCGAGATCCGATTTTTTGTATCGGGAAAAATCCCCGCCGTATTTTACGCCGAGAAGCGAAAGAAGCTCGATCCATGAAATCTCATGATCGCTTCTGTGTGACGCGCAGTCGATCTTTGCCGCATCGGACATGGCTTGAGAGGTGACTCCGAAGTCCACCCACTTTATATATTTTCTTTCCTGCGCGGCACCGTATCCGGTGCCTGCGGAAAGAACACACAGCGACACTGCGAAAAGGAGAACAAATATTTTTTTCACGATTCCCATAACAGACCTCCGGAACGATTCTGCTTTATTATTCATGTATATTTGTTGTTTTATACATTGACAATGGGTAAAGTAAAATGTATAATAATACACAAGAAAACGTGAAAAGGTATTTTTGTATGACACGACATGAAGCACGGGCGATCGTATTCACCCTTATATTCGAATCATTCTTTCGCGGCGACGAAAGCGCGGAGGAAATCTATGCGTATGAGTCCGCCGCACGCGGTCTTTCGGGAAACGGCTACATAAGAACAACGTTTTTCGGTGCGCAGAATAACGCGGAAGAGCTCGACGCATTAATTGCCTCGTCCGCACAGAATTGGAGCATCGGCAGAATGTCCGCAACCGCAAAAGCGATACTCAGACTGGCGCTCTACGAAATGCTGTATACCGACATTCCTCCCAAAGTGTCGATAAATGAGGCGGTAGAACTTGCGAAAGAGTATTCCGAAGCCGAAGAAGCTTCCTTCGTAAACGGTATACTGAACCGCATTGCAAAGGAAAAAGGAGTTATCACGACGGAAATTTGTGCGGAGGCGCCGATTTCGGACGGTGAATAAAATGCGGCAGCTTTTTATAGGCGTAGACACAAGCAATTACACGACATCTCTTGCCGCCGCCGACTCCGACGGCAAAATAATCGCAAATATAAAAAGGCTTCTCCCCGTTGCCGAGGGCGAGCGCGGACTCCGTCAGAGCGAGGCGCTTTTCGCTCACACAAAAGCTCTGCCGGAGCTTATCGGAAATTTGTCCGAGGCAATATCGCTCCCTGATCACCGCATCGCCGCAGTCGGATTTTCTTCGGCTCCGCGATTTGCGGAGGGCTCGTATATGCCGTGCTTTCTCGCCGGACATTCTGCCGCCGCTTCAATCGCCTGCGGTGCGAAGGCTCCGCTGTTTTCTTCGTCTCATCAGGAGGGACATATAGCGGCAGCGCTTTATTCGGCATCCGCATTTTCACTGACGGAGAGAGAATTCATCTCATTTCATGTTTCGGGCGGTACGACCGATATCCTGCTCGTTTCTCCCGACCGTGAAAGGATCATCCGAGCGGAAAGGATCGGCGGAACTCTCGATATAAACGCAGGTCAGGCAATAGACCGCGCGGGCGTTATGATGGGAATGCCTTTTCCCGCCGGAGTGCACCTTGAAAAAGCGGCTCTCGGATATGTCGGGAAAATACCGAAAGCGAAAATATGCGTAAACGGATTTGAGTGCAATCTTTCCGGGCTTGAAAACAAAGCCCGCGATATGTACGAAAGAAGCGGTGACGTTTCCGAAACCGCCGCGTATGTCTTTGAATTTGTTTCGCTTACGCTCCGTGCGCTTACCGAAAACCTACGGTGCGAATATCCGGATATCCCGATAGTTTACGCCGGCGGTGTGATGTCGTCCGTCATAATAAAAAATCGTCTTGATTTTCCCGGGGCATATTTTGCCGCTCCGGAATTTTCGTCCGACAATGCAGCCGGCTGCGCACTTTTGTGCAGAGAAAAATTCATGAGGGGGCTCTCGCCGGAGAGAGGATAAAATGGATATCAACGAAACAGCTTCCTTCCCGTCCGCAGTCTCGGTGTCGGAGCTCAATACTTTCATAAAAATGCTTCTCGAAAGCGCGCCGACTCTGAATGATGTTTATGTGAAAGGCGAGATATCAAATTTCAAGAATCATATATCGTCGGGGCACTTCTACTTCTCGCTGAAGGATAAAGACAGTCAGATAAAAGCGGTGATGTTCCGTTCAAGTGCATCAAAAATGAAATTCATTCCCGAAAACGGAATGATGGTGGTGGTGCACGGAAGAGTGGCGTCTTATGTCAGAGACGGTCAGTATCAGCTTTACGCGGATTCAATGGAGCCGGACGGCGTGGGAGCGCTTTACGTTGCTTTCGAACAGCTCAAGCAGCGCCTTGCTGCGCAGGGTGTTTTTGCCCCGGAAAAGAAAAAAACGCTTCCGAAGATACCGAAAACCATCGGCGTTATAACTTCACCGACGGGAGCGGCGGTTCGCGATATAATAAATATAGCGACAAGACGCTTTCCGTTCGCAAAGATCGTGGTATATCCGGCGCTCGTCCAGGGCGAAAATGCCGCATCGTCGCTGATTTCCGGAATACGTTATTTCAACGATACCGGCTCGGCAGATGTTATCATAATCGGACGCGGAGGCGGAAGCATTGAAGATTTGTGGGCTTTCAACGACGAAAATCTTGCAAAGACAGTGTGCGCTTCTGAAATTCCCGTAATATCCGCGGTCGGTCACGAAACGGATTTCACGATCTGCGATTTTGCCGCCGATCTCCGCGCACCGACACCGTCAGCGGCAGCCGAGCTTGCCGTCCCGGATACAGCCGAACTCAAGCACAAGATAAACAACATTATCTCCCGCGAGAGCGCCGTGCTTCTTCAGATGCTTTCGGCGAAGCGGGAAACTCTCGCACGGTACGAAAAATCAAGATACCTGTCATCTCCCGGACATATGATAGACGACAGAAGGATGGCGCTTGTCCTTTCATCTGAGCGTCTTATGACGTCAGCTGCCCATGTGAACGAGATCAAAAAACACGCGCTTTCCGCTCTTTCGGGGAAACTCGAAGCGCTGAGTCCGCTTGCGGTGCTGTCGCGCGGCTACGGCGTTGTATCGTCCGAAGAGGGAAAAGTGATAAAGGAAATAGCCGACGTTTCGGTCGGAGACAAAATAACGGTAAAAGTCAGAGACGGAGAAATATACGCAGGAGTTTCGGGGACGGTCGCCGCCGATACTTCCGTCTCAAAAAAATAACGGAGGTCTTTATGCCCGAAGATAAAATGAAATTTGAGGACGCGATGAAGCGTCTTGAAGAGATAGTAAGATTTCTCGAAGGCGGAAACGCCGATCTCGATTCTTCGCTCAGTGCATTTGAGGAAGGTGTCAGGTTGGTCAAGTTCTGCAATTCCGAGCTCGACCGCGCGGAAAAGCGTGTGAAGCTTCTCACATTTGCATCGGACGGAAGCGTGAGCGAAACCGATATGCCCGAAATGAACGGTGGACAGTCATGACCGATGTAAAAAATATGCTGGCATCAGATGCCGAGGATACGGAAAATTATATTAAAGGGATTTTCGAATCCGGCTTATGCGGCTCGACAAGACTGAGAGAGGCAGCCGAATACAGCCTTCTCGGAGGCGGAAAACGTATCCGCGCCGCGCTTGTCATTGAATTCTGCCGTATGTTCGGCGGAGATACGAAAAGTGCGCTTCCTTTTGCCACCGCGATCGAAATGATTCACGCTTTTTCACTCGTACATGACGATATGCCATGCATGGATAACGACGATATGCGTCGCGGCAAGCCTTCATGCCATAAAGCTTACGGAGAAGCCGAAGCGCTTTTGTGCGGAGACGAGCTTTTTTGCCTCGCCTTCGAAGTAATGACTATGAATTCGTATGTTCCGGATTCTACGGTGCGCAGGGCTGTCGGGGAATTTGCACGGTGTGCGGGCGCGCTCGGCATGATGGGCGGTCAGCATTACGATCTGTGCGAAAAGCCCGAAACATACGATGAGCTTGTAAGACTTCACAGGATGAAAACGGGTGCGCTCATTGCGGCTTCATGCCTGAACGGCTACTATGCAGCCGAGCCCGAGCCTTCGGGAGAGATCTGCCGTGATCTCCGTAAATACGCATACGCGCTCGGACTTGCCTTTCAGATAACCGATGATATTCTTGATGTCACATCCGACGAGCAGACTCTCGGCAAGCCAATAGGAAGCGACGAGGAAAACGGTAAAGTTACATCTCTTACGTTCCTCTCGCTTGAAGAAGCTTCAAATGAAGCCGAGCGAGTAACGGAAGAAGCAATATCCGCCGTAAAGAAATATCCTTCCTCTGAGGCGCTTTGCGATTTGGCTAAATATCTTCGTTCAAGGAGCTTCTGAAAAGTGCGCATAGATAAATACCTTTATGAGAATTCTATGGCAAAGAGCAGAACCCACGCGCACAGTCTCATAATATCGGGATTGGTCCGGTGTGACGGCAGGATCGTCATGCGTCCTTCGTTTGAAGTTTCGGGAAGCGAAAAGATAGAAATCTCGGGGGATGTCTGTCCCTACGTCAGCCGCGGCGGATTAAAGCTTGAGTACGCGCTCGACGAATTCGGGATAAACCCTTCGGGAAAGACCGCCGTTGATATCGGCGCTTCAACCGGAGGCTTTACCGATGTACTTCTTCGGCGCGGAGCGAAAAGAGTCTATGCACTTGATTCGGGGCACGGTCAGCTTGACGCAAAGATAGCATCCGATCCGAGAGTGGTGTCCGTCGAAGGCTTCAATGCTCGCTTTTTGACGCATTCCGATGTCGAAGAAAACGCCGATATCGCAGTCTGCGACGTCTCGTTTATTTCGCAGACATATATTCATTCGGGAGCGTTTGACATTCTTTCGGACAGCGGGGATTTTATCGGACTTATAAAGCCTCAGTTCGAGACGGAAAAAAGGTTCATCTCAAAGGGCGGTGTCGTAAAGGAACCGAAGGTGCGCATTGACGCGGTCAAAAGAGTCCTTGAATCGCTCTCGAAAACGGGATTTTCCGTGCTCGGACTTATAAAATCACCGATAAAGGGCGGAGACGGAAATACCGAATATCTCGTTTGGGCTTCCCGGCGCGAAGGCACGGAGATTTCCGATGCACGGATAAGGAGGACGGTCTGTGAAGAGAATAGCAATACTGCAAAGGAGCGATAACCGTATAGACCCGAAGGCGGTGTATCCGCTTTTTGATACTCTTTCCTCTCTCGGCTGTGAAATATGTCTTCCGAAATCGGTTTATTCCGTATATTCGGGACACACGGGAACGATGTGCGGGGTCGGAGATGATCTCTCGTGCGAAAATATCGATTTTATATTTGTCCTCGGCGGAGACGGATCAATCATTTCCGCCGCAAGAAAAAACGCAGCCCTGAAAATTCCGATCGTCGGAATCAATTTCGGCAAGCTCGGATATCTCGCCGAACTTGAGGTGTCCGAACTCGGACTTATAGAAAAGATCATCTCCGGGAAATGCGATATCGAAGAGCGTATAATGCTTGACGTTTCGGTTATACGCGGGGAAGAAGTACTGCGGACCGAATATCCTGCGCTTAACGATGTCGTGCTTTCGAACGGTCCGGTTTCAAAGCTGCTCTCCTTCGATCTTTTTGCAAACGGCGTGGCGGCGCAGTCCATGCGTTCTGACGGAATCGTTATATCAACGCCGACCGGCTCCACGGCATATTCCATGTCTGCCGGAGGTCCTGTTCTCGATCCGTGTATACGCTGCATAGTCGCAACTCCGATATGCCCTCATACGATCGGACAGCGTCCCGTGGTGTTCGGATGTTCGGCAGTCCTTGAGCTCCGCAATATGAAATGCCGCGGAAGCAACATATATCTCACCGCCGACGGAAATGAGGTTATATCGCTTACGGAAAACGACACGGTCAGAATTTCTCTCTCCGAATATTCCGCGCGTCTTGTCCGCGTAAAAAACAGTACCTTTCTGAAAGTGCTTCATGAAAAAATGAGCGAAAAAAGCTGATCCCGTTTTTTCTCGCAGGCTGACGGAAGCAGCATGGAAAAACGTACATTATTTCTCCGCTTTATGCGCAGGAGGTTAATATGAAAAGCAACCGACACGAAAAAATACTCGAAATAATAAAAAATCACGATGTGGAAACGCAGGAAGAGCTGATAATCCGGCTGAAGGAAAACGGATATAATGTGACCCAGGCGACGGTTTCGCGCGACATCAGAGACCTGAGACTTACCAAAACAATGGATGCCGCGGGGAATTACAAGTATACTCTTCCTACCTCGGCAATGCGTAAGGCTGACGTTTACTCCGAAACTCTTGCGCGAAGCATAAAGAAAGCCGCCATCGCCTCAAATCTTATCGTGGTCCATACATATTCCGGCATGGCTCAGGCGGTGGCAGCCGGAGTGGATTCGCATGACAGCGATGAAATACTCGGATGCGTCGCGGGAGACGACACAATACTTATCGTTCTCGAGGACGCCGAAAAGGCATCGGCGTATTTTGAAAAAATAAACTCTCTCATAAAATAGATTATTATCGGGAGGCGATATCTTGCTTCGCATACTCCGTATAGAAAATATCGCGGTCGCCCGTGAAGTCGAACTTGAGCTCGGACGCGGTTTTTCCGTGCTTACAGGTGAGACCGGCGCCGGTAAAAGCATCCTGATCGACGGTCTGACGCTTGTTTTGGGCGGTCGAATTTCAAAAGACATGATACGTCCCGGAGAAAAAAACGCATCCGTCACCGCAATCTTTTCCGATGTTGAGAATATTTTGCCTGAGCTTGACGGTCTCGGAATACATCCCGACGAAGAAGGAGAAATCACGGTACGGCGTGTATTTTCCGAAGACGGCAAAAGCAGTACGAAAATAAACGGCAAAAGCGCTTCCGTCTCCGAGCTCAGGGAGCTTTCGTCACTGCTTGTAAACATAAACGGACAAAACGATACGCACACCGCACTTGATCAAAGTACACACATAGACCTTCTCGACGAATATTCCGAACTTGACAGATCGGCTTATTCCGGGCTTTACAGGGAATATCTTGACGCGGTACGGAATCTTAAGGAAATAAAGGAATCTCTCCGTGACCGCTCCATGATGACCGATATCCTGAAATATCAGATAAAGGAGATCGACGCGGCAAAGCTTTCGGATCCGGAGGAAGAGGAGAAGCTTGAAAAGCTTCGGATCAAGCTTAAGGATATCGAAAAGATATCGAAATATACGGGAATTGTGGTCCGCGCGCTTTCTCAGAGTGAGAAGGGCGTTACAGCCGCGTATATGCTTGAAAAGGCACAGGCGGCGCTTGAACAGCTCGGCGGAGTTATGGAAAACGCGCAGGAGCTTGCCGAAAAGCTTGAGAGCATGCGGTACGAGATCATCGATATCGCCGAGCAGGCATCCGATCTCATAGATTCCGATATGCAGAATCCGGAAGAAAAGCTTGACCATGTCGAAAAGCGCCTTTCGCTGATATCCCGCCTTGAGAAAAAATACGGCGCGGATATTTCGGAGATACTTTCCTTCAGGGAAGAAGCCGCCAAAAAGCTCGACGCTCTCGAATCCGGAGACCTTGCCGTCAAGGAAGCAGAGGCGGCGCTTGCCAAAGCTTACGAAGCGGCGCTTGCCGAAGCTGAGCGTTTGTCCGGAATACGTTCGGAAAACGCAAAAATACTTTCGGATCAGGTGGGAGCCTCGCTGAAATACCTCGATATGCCGAAGGCACGCTTTGAAGTAAAGGTCAGCCGCGACTATTCATCCGACGGAAAAGAGATTCTGAATCCGAACGGATGCGACAGCGTATGCTTCATGTTTACGGCAAATCCCGGCTATCCCATGAAGGAGCTTTCAAAAGTCGCCTCGGGCGGAGAACTTTCAAGAACCGTGCTTGCGATAAAATGCGCACTTGCGGGAAAACAAGGCGTAGATACAGTTATCTTCGATGAGATCGACACCGGAGTTTCCGGAGCCACAAGTCAGAAGATCGGCATGAAGCTGAGGGAGCTTTCGAAGCATATTCAGGTTATATGCGTCACTCACTCCCCGCAGGTCGCATCACTTGCGGACGCACACTTTTTCATACACAAGTCGGAGAAGGACGGCAAAGCCGAAAGCTTTGTCCGCCTCCTGACAGACGAAGAACGTATATCCGAGATCGCCCGCATAATCGGCGGCGTTACGGTTACGGACAAGCAGATACAGGCTGCACGCGAAATGCTTGATACAAATAAAGATTAAATAAAGGATGAAGAAAATGAGCTTGTTTCAGGAATTCAAAGACAGAGGAATGATCGCACAGTGCACAAACGAGGAGGCTGTCGCAAAGCTTCTCGACAATGAGAAGGTGACCTTCTACATCGGATTTGATCCGACGGCGGACAGTCTTCACATCGGTCATTTCATACAGATGAAAATAATGGCGCATATGCAGCGCGCGGGGCATACTCCGATTGCAATATTCGGCGGAGGAACCGCGATGATTGGAGATCCCTCCGGCAAAAACGATATGCGCCGCATGATGACAAAGGAAGAGATAAACTCAAACATCGAAAACTTCAAAGTGCAGATGGGCAAGTTTATCGATACGTCTGACGGAAAAGCATATTTTATTAATAACGGAGACTGGCTTCTCAATCAGAATTATATCGACTTTCTGCGCGAAGTCGGACCGCACTTCACGATAAGCCGTATGCTTGCAGCCGAATGCTACAAATCCCGCCTTGACAAGGGACTGACCTTCCTTGAATTCAACTACATGACCATGCAAAGCTACGATTTCTACCGCCTGAATCAGGATTACGGCTGCGTCATGGAGCTCGGCGGAGACGATCAGTGGTCAAACATAATCGGCGGTGTCGAGCTTGTCCGCAGAAAAACGGGAAAAGAAGTTTACGGACTTACGTTCAAGCTTCTTCTCACGTCGGAAGGAAAGAAAATGGGCAAGACCGAGAAAGGTGCGCTCTGGCTCGATCCCGAAAAGACCTCGCCGTATGAGTTCTTCCAGTATTGGAGAAACATCGCGGATGCGGACGTTATAAACTGCATGAAGCTTCTTACGTTCATGCCGCTTGACGAGATCGCGCGCTACGAATCTCTCGAGGGAGCGGACATAAACAAAGCAAAGGAAAAGCTGGCATACGAAGTCACCGCACTTATTCACGGCGAAGAAGAGGCATGCAAAGCTCTCGAGGCTGCCCGCAATGTCTTTGCAGCCGGAAACTCATCTGCCGATATGCCCACCACCGAGCTTTCCTCCGAGGATTTCACCGACGGAAAAATAAGTGTTGTGGATATGCTCGTGAAATCAAAGCTTGCCCCCTCCAAAGGCGAGGCTAAGCGTCTTATACAGCAGGGCGGCGTCCTTTGCGGAGACAGAAAGATCGCTTCATTCGACGAAACTGTCGGAGAGGGTGATTTTGCCGACGGACTTATCGTGAAAAAAGGAAAAAAGACATTCCATCGCTTTATAGTAAAATAATGAAATACAAATACATTTTATTCGACGCGGACAATACGCTTTACGATTTTGACAAATCCGAGAGCGAAGCCCTTTCGCTGACCATGGAGGGCTACGGCATAAAAATAACGCCCGAGCAGAACAGCGTTTATCATGAGATAAACTACAGGCTCTGGAAAATGCTCGAGCGCGGTGAAGTAAGCCGCGCCGAGCTGAAAACACGCAGATTTGCGGAATTTCTCGAATTTCTCGGCGCGGAATCGGCAGACACTCCGGAAAATGTTGCAAATTCCTACGTCGGCAATCTGGCTCTTCAAATATATCCGGTAGAAGGTGCCGATGACGTGTGCCGAATTCTCTCCGAAAAGTATCCGCTTTATCTGATAACAAACGGACTGAGCTTTGTACAGCGTTCGAGGATATCCCGTTCTCCGCTGTCAAAATACTTTACCGGAGTATTCATATCCGAAGAGATGGGCTGCTCCAAACCCGCCCTGAGCTTTTTCACTCAGGTCGCGGAGACGGTAGGCGACAGCGACGCCTGGAATTATATTGTCGTCGGGGACTCTCTGTCCTCGGACATACAGGGTGCGGTAAACTTCGGCTCGGATTCCGTTTGGATAAACCGAACGGGGGCAAACGATCCGCGTCCGACATATACTGTAACTGACCTCACCGACATTCTCGGAATACTTTAGGATCCTCTTGAAAGGAAAAGCCGTATATACTGCGGTGTTGAAATATGAAGTTCAAAGAAGCAGAAAAATATGCCGCCGACCTGAAAGCTCTCGGCGCGGACTGTATATGCGGTGAAATGCTTTCATCCCACACGACCTTTCGTATCGGCGGCGACGCATCGCTGTTCGTTTCTCCGGCAGATGAGGATCAGCTTATCGGCGTTATTTCCTATCTTGAAAAGAACGGCATACGCTATTTCCTTCTCGGCAAAGGCAGCAATGTCCTTTTCGACGATGCCGGATATGACGGCGCGGTGGTTTCAACATCAAAGCTTGACAAAATTTCCGTCTGCGGCAATGAAATAACCGCGCAGTGCGGCGCTTCCTTCACATATCTTGCTTCCGTTGCGGCGGGAAATTCGCTTTCCGGACTTGAGTTTGCATACGGGATTCCGGGAAGCGTCGGGGGAGCGGTTTTCATGAATGCGGGTGCCTACGGCTCGGAGACCGCCGCCGTTCTGAAATCGTCGAGATACCTTGATATTTCCGACTGCACCGTAAAAACACTGCCTCTCGAAGAGCATCTTTTCGGATACCGAGACAGCGTGTTCCGTCACCGACGCTTTATACATCTTTCATCCGTTTTCGCTCTGCAGGCGGGAGACAAGGCACAGATCCGTGCATACATGAATGAGCTTATGCAAAGACGACGCGACAAGCAGCCGCTTGAATATCCGAGCGCGGGAAGCGTGTTTAAGCGCTATCCCGGTCGTTATACGGCTCAGATGATCGACGAAGCCGGGCTTCGCGGGCTTTCCGTAGGAGGAGCTCAGGTTTCCGAAAAGCACGCCGGATTTATCGTAAACAAGGGAAACGCGACAAGCAGTGATGTTATAGCTCTTGTCGGCAAAGTCCGCGAAGCAATCAGGGATAAATACGGAATAGAGATAGAATGCGAGATAATTCACGCAAAATGAAGCCGAAAGAAAAATCATTTTCCGCACTTGTAAAAGAAGCGGCAAAAGAGCTCCCGATAAAAAAAGGATGCTGCCGCCATGCGTTTGTGGATGCGCTTTCTTTGGAGAGTAGATTTCCCGATGACGCCGCAAAAATGATTTGCGGCGAAGACTTCCGCTGTCCGTCGTGTGCAATGAACTATATTCGAGGACTTTTTGCGGTATACGGGAACGTAACATCTCCCGAAAAAGCCTATCATCTCGAATTTTCCGCAGAAACCGAAGAATTATGCGAAGCGCTTGTCTCACTGCTTGAAAAACAGGGCATGATCTTTCGCCGGACAAAGCGGAAGGGAAGATTTATCGCATATATCAAAGACAGCGAAAAAATCGAAGATTTTCTGTGCCGCATCGGGCTGAATTCGTTTGCTTTTGATTTCATGAATTCCAAAATCGTGCGCGAGATCAGAAACAACGCCAACCGGCAGGTCAACTGCGACAGCGCAAATATAGAAAAAAGTCTTAACGCCGCAAAGAAATACGTCTCGGTGATAGAAAAACTTATTTCCACCGAAATGTACAACGAGCTTCCGGACAACCTCAAGGAGGCTGCACGTCTGAGACGAGAATATCCCGAGGAAAGTCTCGTACAGCTCGGAATGAAATTCAATCCTCCGATTACCAAATCGGGTGTGAAGCATCGGCTTGACTCGATCATCGAATTTGCCGAAAAGAGAAATCTTACTTAACCTAAGGAGGGCGGTGCCGGAATGAGCGATAATGTAACTGTTGAAAGCTCTGCGAAGTCGAGCGCGGTTGTCGATGCGCCGTCGTTCGTGCATCTTCATCTTCACAGTGAATACAGCCTTCTTGACGGTGCGTGCCGTATATCGGAGATTCCGAAAGCGGCGCGGGCTGCGGGTCATACAAGCGTGGCAATAACGGATCACGGGGCAATGTACGGAGTGGTCGATTTTTACCGCGCATGCAAAAAAGAAGGCATAAAGCCCATAATCGGATGCGAGGTCTACGTCGCGCCGCGTTCTATGTCCGACCGTGACCACGAACTCGACTCAAGGAGCTACCACCTTGTCCTTCTCGTCAAAAACGAAACCGGATACCGAAACCTCATCTACATGGTTTCAAAAGCATTTACGGAGGGATTCTATTCAAAGCCGAGAATAGATCTTGAACTTCTCAGCGCGCACAGCGACGGTTTGTGCGCGCTTTCGGCATGCCTCGCGGGATATATTCCGCAGAAAATCATTCTCGGAGATTTTGATTCGGCGCGCGAGCATGCAATAAAGCTTGAACGGATATTCGGAAAAGGCAACTTCTATCTTGAATTGCAGGATCACGGGATCACAGATCAAAAAACGGTCAACAACGGAATTTTGAGCCTTTCACATGAGACCGGGATTCCGATGGTTGCCACAAATGACGTACACTATATCAGAAAAAGCGATGCCGAAGTCCAATCGGTGCTTCTCTGCATACAGACGAACTCGCGCATAACCGACGGAAGACCTATCGGATTTGAAACCGACGAATTCTATTACAAGTCGACCGAAGAAATGAGATCGCTTTTTTCGGAGTATGAGGGTGCGATCGAAAACACCGTGAAGATTGCCGAGATGTGCAATTTCGATTTTGTTTTCGGCAAGACTCTTCTTCCGCGATACAAGCCTGAAGACAAAACGGCTCCTGCGGATTTCCTGCGCCGCCTTGCCCTCGACGGACTTGAATTAAGATTGAGTAAAAAGCATATCGTCTATACCGACGCCCATCCCGAAAACGAATACCGCGAGAGAATCGACTATGAGCTTTCGGTCATAGACGGCATGGGCTACAGCGAATATTATCTTATCGTGTGGGATTTTGTCAATTACTCTAAATCCCACGGAATATCCGTCGGTCCAGGAAGAGGAAGCGGAGCCGGCAGTCTTGTGGCATACCTGTGCGGTATAGTCGATATCGACCCGATTGTTTACGGGCTTATATTCGAGCGCTTTCTGAATCCGGAACGTGTCAGCATGCCCGACTTCGACATTGACTTTTCGTATGACAAACGCGACGAAGCCGTTGATTACGTCCGCCGCAAATACGGGAATGATCATACCTCTCTCATAATCACTTTTGGAACCATGGCGGCGCGCGCCGCGGTCCGTGATGTCGGACGCGCTCTCGGAATGAGCTATTCCGATGTCGATGAGGTTGCAGTTCTCATTCCTCATTCACCGGATATGACCCTCGAAAAGGCGATAAAAATAAAAGCGCTTTCCGAAAAATACTCTTCAGACCCCGAAGTGCGCCGGCTTATCGATATTGCGATGAGGCTTGAAGGAATGCCGCGGCATGCCTCCACACATGCCGCAGGTGTTGTAATTACGGAAAAGCCGCTTTACGAATATGTACCTCTTGCCGTAAGCAACGGAGTGCCTGTTACCCAATTTACAATGGAAACCGTCGCCGATCTCGGACTTCTCAAATTCGATTTCCTCGCACTCAGATATCTTACGATAATCGACGCATGTGTCAGTCAGGTACATGAGGAAAATTCCGATTTCGATATATCCGCGATCGATATAAACGATCCGCGAACATACGCGATGATATCACGAGGGGATACGGACGGAGTTTTTCAGCTTGAATCCGCAGGAATGAGACAGCTTCTCATGCAGATGAAGCCAGAAAAGATAGATGACATAATTGCCTCGATCGCGCTGTACCGTCCCGGTCCGATGGACTCGATTCCGAAATATCTCGAAAACAGAGCACATCCGGAAAAAATATCATATCCGACGGACAAACTTGCCCCGATACTCGATCAGACCTACGGATGTATCGTGTATCAGGAACAGGTCATGCAGATTTTCCGCACTGTTGCCGGATACAGTCTCGGGAAGGCGGATATAGTCCGTCGTGCAATATCAAAGAAAAAAGCCTCGGTGCTTGAGGCAGAGCGCGACAGCTTTATTTCGGGTGCGCTTGAGCGCGGCATATCCGAGGATGCTTCGCGGAGGCTTTTCGACGACATCGCGGGATTTGCAAATTACGCTTTCAACAAAAGCCACGCGGCGGCATATGCGGTTCTGTCTTTCCGAACGGCATATCTGAAATGCCACTATATCAAAGAGTATCTTTGCGCGCTTCTCACATCGGTAACGGATTCGCCCGGAAAAATCGCCGAATATGTCAGTGAAGCGCGCAGCGGCGGAATTTCCGTTCTTCCTCCGGACGTAAACGAGAGCCGGGCGGATTTTCACGTCAGCGGAAATGCCGTTAGATTCGGTCTGCTTGCAATAAAGAACATCGGGAAAAACACCGTCGATGAAATTGTTTCGGGCAGGGAATATGACGGGGCTTATAAATCGGTCGCTGATTTTATTTCGCGCATCGATCCTTCCGTGCTGAATAAGCGTCAGCTTGAGGCACTCATAAAATCCGGAGCGCTCGACAGTCTCGGAGAAAAGCGCAGTGCGCTGCTTGCCTCTCTCGACAAGCTTATCGATGCGAGAGTTTCGGTTCCGACAAATTCGGTCGAAGGTCAGGTTGATATGTTTGCGGAGTTTCAAGCCGAAAAAACATATACCGTTCCGCCGCTTCCAGACATTTCCGAATTCACATCGCGCGAGCTTCTTGCACTCGAAAAAGAAAGCATAGGAATATATCTGTCCGGTCACATACTTTCGGATTTTTCCGAAAATATAAATCACATTTCGCCTGACCGTATTGCGGATATTTGCGGTGGCACGGAAGATTACAGTGACGAAAAAGAAAAAGCATCCGACGGGCAAAAGGTCAAGGTATGCGTTATAATAACAAAACGCTCGAACAAGCAAACGAGAAACGGGGAACAGATGGCTTTTCTCACCGCGGAGGACGAAAGCGGTGAATGTGAAGTGATCGTATTTCCGAAGGTCCTCGAAAAATTCGGACATTTTCTCACCGTTGATTCCGCCGTGCGCATCTGTGGAAGTGTTTCCGTCAGAGAGGACGAAGGAGCAAAAATCATTATGGAAAAGGCGGAACGCCTTATCGAAAATTCATCTTTCCGTGCGGAAAAAGAGAAAAGCAAAAACACAAAAGAATCCGCCGCTCCCGCTTCCCGTCCGCAAAAGGAAAGGCGCCTGTTCGTAAAGCTCGATATGTCGGATGAGAAACTGAAAAACAGGGTGATCAGCCTTATATCGATATTCGAGGGACATGATTTCGTGCTTTTCTACGATTCGTCAAAGAATGATTACGTCCGTGATTTCACAATGAGAGCCGATGCCTCGGATTTTGTCGTAAACGAACTTTGCGAGCTTCTCGGCGAAGGCGCGGTCGTTCTGAAATGATTATCCCGAAAAATCCTCTATAATGGAGCGGACTCCGTCCTCGCCGTAAACGGTAATGCCGTTTTTCAGACGGATTGCATCGTTTTCTGGAAGTGTAAAAACGTATATGTCAAGCACGGTCTCGGGAAATGTATTTCCGCCCTTGAATATTCCGATTCTCCCGCCGTATTCACAAACGGTATACATGGTTTCGCAGCCGCTTTCTTCATCGGAAAAACGATCGGCAAAGAAAAGACAGCCTACGGTAAATGCGGCAATACAGAGACAGGCGAGAATAAGCGCGGATATTCTTACATATTCTTTTTCTTCTTGATTTTCATTTTTTCTTTTCATTGTGTTCTCCGTCCGCCGTTGGCGGTGAATGTTGGGGCTGAATTTTATTTATGAAAGTTTGATATTATTATTTGTCTGAATTAATAAAATATTCAAAAAGATGTACTATAATAAGCTTACGGCTTATCTCAATCACAACAGATAAGAATAACACAGAAAGGATCGTGCAATGCCGGATAATAAAAATCTCGAACGGAGTCGTCAGACAAACGGAGCCGATTGGAAAAAGAACACGAAAACGGCACTTGCCGTCACAGGCAGGGTTCTTTATAAAGCATTTTCTTATATCCTGAATATATTCTTTACCTTTTTTCTCGTCTGCCTTGTCTGCGGAATAATAATAGGAACCACCTTTGCCCTTTATATAAAGAATTATGTGGATACGGATATAGACACAAGTATGCTTTCGACCTCGGGAACGGATACCACGACCCGTATATACTACATGGATTATGAGGATCGTGAAAACCGCATAGGAACTCCGGTCGAAATCGAGAACCAACGTATATACAGCTCGGATAACAGCATATGGGTCTCCTATTCTCAGATGCCAGAAAATCTTATAAACGCAATCGTATCCATAGAGGATCACCGCTTTTGGGATCACAAAGGCGTAGACTGGATAAGAACGGCGAAAGCAATACCGAACTATTTCTTCGGTTCGGACGGCGTTTTCGGTGCGTCAACGCTCACTCAGCAGCTTATAAAAAATCTGACAAATGAAGATCAGGTGAAAATACAGCGTAAGGTACAGGAAATATTCCGCGCCCTCAATCTTGAAAAACAGATGAGCAAGCCGGAGATACTCGAGATGTACCTCAATGTCGTATATTTCGGAAACAATTGCTACGGCGTTCAGTCCGCGTCGGAGACCTATTTCGGAAAAGACGTTTCCGAACTTTCGCTTGTCGAGTGCGCCTCGCTTGCCGGAATCGTCCAGAACCCGTCGAAGTATGAACCCCGGTATCACATTAAGGAGAATACAAAGCGGCGCAACGACGTTATCTTTACAATGCTCCAATACGGCAAAATAAGCGAATCCGAAGCAAATCAGGCTTATGATACCGAGCTCAACGTTCTTGCGGCAGAAGATAAAAACACATCGTCAACCGGAAACAACGTGTTCTCATGGTATACCGAATCGGTATTCACCGAGGTCAAAAATGATCTTATGGAAAAGTACGGATATTCGAACTACGTTGCAAGCATGGCTATCTATACAGGCGGCTTACAGATATATACCTGTATGGATCCCGATGTTCAGAATGTCCTTGAGCGCGTATACGAAGAAAACAGCGCCGAGACCTTTCTTGCAACCTCCGAAACATTGCAGCCCGAATCCTCAATGGTCGTTATCGATCCATACACCGGAGATGTGCTCGGACTTGTCGGTGCAAGAGGAAAGAAAAACACAAACCGCATTCTCAACCGCGCGACGGGAACCAAAAGACCTCCGGGCTCATCGATAAAGCCGCTATCGATATACGCACCTGCAATGGAGCTCGGTCTCATAAACTACGGAACAGTTTGTACGGATGAACCCATACAGTTTGATAACGGCGATAGCTGGCCTCACAATCTTCCGGATGTCTATGAAGGATCGATCAGCCTTACACGCGCAATCATGACATCGAAAAATACCGTAGCGGTCCGTATCCTTCAGCAGCTCACGCCCCAGACATCGTATGACTTCCTGACTCAGAAGCTTCACTTCACAAGCCTTGTGGAATCCGTCGCCACCGAGGACGGAAGAGTTGTAACCGATATCGATCTTTCACCTCTTGCACTCGGTCAGTTCAGCTACGGAATCACGGTAAAGGAAATCACGGCAGGGTACACGATATTCCCGAACATGGGTGTATACAGCAAGCCCCGACTTTACCTGAGCGTTACGGACAGCAACGGAAACAACGTGCTCACAAGCGATTCGGAGCAGGAGATCGTAATAAGCGAGCAGACTGCCTCCGTGATGACAAAACTTCTCATGAGCGTAACCGAGTATCATGGCGGCGGAACCGCAAATAATATGTCCTTGGCACAGGTCATGGATACCGCCGGAAAAACCGGTACCTCTACTGCAGACTTTGACCGTTGGTTTATCGGTTTTACTCCGTATTATCTTGCGGGCGTATGGGTGGGATATGATAACAATATCGCACTTTCAAGCTTTGCATCAAATCCGGCATCGAACATCTGGAATGTGGTTATGACTGAGCTTCACCGAAAATACATCGATGCCGCAGCCGCGGGAACGCTCGAGCTCGAAAAATTCTCTATGTCTCCCGGAGTTCAGGAATTCACCTGCTGCCGTGATACGGGACTTCTTGCGAACGAATATTGCCCCGAAACCGTAGTTTCTTACTTCACGGTCGGAAACGAACCGGATTACTGCAAGCTGCATGACGAGAAGTTTGCCGAAACCGTCGAATCGGAAACGTCGGAAGACTGAAACGTAAATTCTAATATTGAAAATCACCTCATATAATTCTTATGAGGTGATTTTTATGTTTGCAAAGCTTACCGATTCCCTAAAGCGCGAATTTTCATCGATCGCAAGCTGCGGCGTGAGACACATGGTATCCGGAAGTCTTTTTCTTCTTGTATCAGTAATATTTCTATGCGCCGCGAGCGTTCCTTTGTGGACGGGAAGATTCAGAATGTTTCCGGGCGGCGCGTTTTCCGTTTTCGTGTGCTATTTCTTCTCTATAATTTTTTGCTTTATCTGCGGCTTTATTATATCCGTATCGATCTTTTGGAGAAAACGCTGCGGGGCACTCTGCACGAAAACCGCACTTGATGTCGTTATTTCATACCTCTTCAGAATTTTCTGGCTTCTTCTTCTCTTCGGCGGATTTTCGCCGCTCCTTGCATTGGCATGCCTGTGCGCTTCGATGGTTTTTATAGTCTTTGCCATAATAAATACTACAAAATTCAGCCTCCTGTTTTCGGTTATATTGTGCATATGCGTTGTGTTTTCCTTCTTCTTTTTGATATTTACGCTGAAATTTATGTTTTTTAATTGATGCAAATAAGCGGGATACACTTGACAAAACGGGAAAAATAATTTATAATTTGTATTGTAAAATAACTGAAGCTTACGGAGGCTCATTATGAAAAAAATAATCGCTTTCTCTCTCGTTCTGGTCATGATAATGTTCGCCTTTGCATCATGCAACAACGGCGGCGATGCCGCTGAAGGAGACGGAACCACTTACACGGTAAAAGTCACCATCAAGGACGACAAGAGCAATGTTCTTTACGGTCCCGAGGAAGTTACGCTTTCTCAGGAAGACGGAAAGGTTCCCACGGTTTTTGATGCCGTGTGCCAGGTCCTCGACCTCAATGAAGCAAAGTACGAGACTGGAACCTTTGCGGGCAACTCAATCATCAAGTCTATCGACGGAATCACGGAAACTTCCGACGAATTTTGGCAGTTCCTTCTCAACGGCGAGGAAGTCGAAGCACGTTACGGCGCATGCCAGCTTGTTGACAAAAGCAGCATCGACTTCTACTACGGCATAAATTCCGATGAATCCCAGACAGTTGCAACAACCGAACCCCAGACCGATGCAAAAACCGTAAATGACGGCTACGAAAGCTGATCAATAACAGAAAAAATACCCGCACACCGGCGATTTCTTCAACGAAAGACCGTTTCTTTCGCCTGAGATTTCACGGATCGTGCGGGTATTTTACGGACTATATCGAAAAATATCTTGAAAAAGAGCGTATAAAGTAGTATAATAAGAAAAACAAAGAAGGGTAAAATAAAGAAATATGAGTACTTTCCATCTTTTCAATCATCCGCTTATCACTCACAAGTTGACGATAATGAGACGCCGCGAGACAGGATCCAAGGATTTCAGACAGCTTCTTGATGAGATCACAATGCTTATGGGCTATGAGATCACCCGCGACCTTCCTCTTGAAGACGTAATGATAGAAACCCCCGTTGCTCCTATGAAAGCACAGAGAATATCCGGAAAAAAGCTTGCGGTTATCCCGATCCTCCGTGCAGGTCTCGGAATGGTTGACGGTATGCTCAGCCTTGTCCCCGTTGCGAAGGTCGGACATATCGGACTTTACCGTGATCCCGAAACCCATCTTCCGGTAGAATATTACTGCAAGCTTCCGAACGATATCGGAGAGCGCATCGTAATAGTCGTTGATCCCATGCTTGCAACCGGCGGATCCGCTTCGGATGCAATTTCTATGCTTAAGGCAAAAGGCGTAAATTCGATACGTCTTATGTGTCTTGTGGCAGCTCCCGAAGGCGTTGCTAAGGTTCAGGCGGATCATCCGGATGTCGATATTTACGCGGCGGGACTTGACGAATGCCTCAACGAGCACGCTTATATCGTACCCGGACTCGGCGATGCCGGAGACCGCCTGTTCGGAACCAAATAATAATGCGCCGCATCGAAATAAATGTAAATGACGGGGGACAGCGTTTAGATAAATTCGTCCGAAAGACGGTTTGGGGGCTGCCCCCCTCACTTATGTATAAATATATCCGCACGAAAAGGATAAAGGTAAACGGAAAAAGGGCAGAGCTTTCGCAAAAGCTTGTCGAGGGAGACATCGTCGATTTTTTCATCCCGGATGAGTTTTTCGAGAAGAAAGCCGCCGATTTTGAATTTGACCGGGTAAAGCAGGATTTCGATGTGATCTACGAGGACGAAAACATAATCCTGTGTGATAAACGTCCGGGAATGCTTGTGCATCCCGGCGACGGCGACGAACGCAGAAGCGCCGAGGTATCCGAAAGGGAAACTCTTTTATTCCAGATCAAAGCTTACCTTTGTAAGAAAGGGGAGTACCGCCCCGAAAACGAAAATTCATTTGCGCCCGCACTTTGCAACCGTATCGACCGTAATACGGGCGGAATTGTAATAGCCGCCAAAAATGCGCTTGCGCTGCGGGAAATGAATGAGGAAATACGCCTCGGCGGAACACTGAAAAAATATTTTTGCGCCGTTCACGGTAAAATGGAAAAAAAGCACGACATCCTGACAGCTTACCTTTTCAAGGATTCGCGCGTTAAAACCGCCTACGTTACGGACGATTTCAAGCCCAGCTCAAAGAAGATCGTTACTGAATACTCGCTTCTTTCGTATAACCGTGAAAAGAATCTTTCGCTTCTCGAGATATCTCTTCATACGGGACGCACGCATCAGATAAGGGCTCATATGGCGCATATCGGTCATGTACTTCTCGGAGACGGAAAATACGGAAAAAACAAAAATGACCGCGCCGACGGATGGTTCAGCCAGGCTCTGTATTCGTACAAACTCGGATTTGACCCGAAAACGGACTTCTTTGAATATCTGCGCGGCCGTTATTTCACGGTGGACATGAGCAAAATAAAGTTTCTCTCTCTTTTCGATATAAGATAATTAAAACGGAGGTGCTGTACAATTGCGTCGGTCGGGATTTGAATACCTTATATACGCCGTGTGCGGCGCTTTGCTTGCACTTCCGTTTACTTTTCCGAAGCTGTGGATAATCGCATGGATCGCCCCCGTTCCGATGCTCTTCATCGAAGCAAAGCGCGATCGCGCGATGCGCCATTCTCTTCTCGGAGCATACAGACGCGGGCTCGCATTTTTCTACCCGTACGGTATCATGACATTCTATTGGTTCTCCGAGCTGTATCCTCTTGAATTCACGGGAATGGGAAAAGGCGCCGCGCTTTGCGTCGTACTCCTCGGAATGTTCGGACTCTCCCTTCTTCAGGCACTCGTTTGGGCTTTTCTCTTCGTCGTCGGAGACATTCTGATGCGCCGGATTTTCACCGAAAGCAACAGAAAGTACGCCATTCTTCTTTATCCGTTCATTTGGGTGATTTTTGAGTGGATTCAGGCTCAGACATGGGCTGGAGTACCGTGGGGAAAACTCGCCCTCGGACAAACGTCGTGCCTGCCGATAATTCAAAGCTCCTCACTCCTCGGTCCGTACTTTGTATCATTCATTATTATTCTGACCTCCTCGCTTATCGCCTTGGCTTCGGTTTTGCTTTCCGCAAAAGATTTGAAGAAATCGCTGCCTCCCATATGCGCCGCAGTTTTTGTCTTTGCGGCGAATGTTACATTCGGAGCCGTTCGTATCAATCTGCTCGAAAATCAGAGCCGCGAAAACACTGTCCGCATTTCGGCTGTTCAGGGAAATATATCCTCAGCCGATAAATGGGCGGACGATTCATTTGAATATGTCTGCAAAACATACGCCCGTCTGACGAAGGAAGCCGCCGACGGCGGTGCCGAAATCGTGGTATGGCCGGAAACCGCCTTGCCGTACAGGCTCAATGAAAATAAGGTCGTCGGCGAATATGTTTCCACTCTTGCACGCGATACCGAAACTACACTACTTGTCGGTGCATTTTTCCGCAACTCCGACGGCAATCTCGAGAATTCTATATATATGATAAAGCCGGACGGAACAATATCGGAAGATCATTATTCAAAGCGTCACCTTGTGCCTTTCGGCGAATACGTTCCCATGAGAAATATCATAATGACTCTCGTGCCTCCGCTCAATGATATAGGAATGCTTGATTCGGATCTTGAAGCAGGCGAAAGCTCGTCTGTCCATGATGCGGATTTCGGCAGGATCGCCTCCCTCATCTGCTTCGATTCAATCTATGAGCCGCTTGCATACGATGCAGTGCGGAACGGAGCCGAGCTGATCGCAATTTCAACGAACGACTCATGGTTCAACGATTCCTCCGCGGTTTATGAGCATAACTCCCATTCCGTACTCCGTGCTGTCGAAAACGGCAGATACATCGTGCGCGCCGCAAATACCGGAATATCTTCCGTGATATCCCCTTCGGGAGAAATAAAGGATATGCTTCCTCCGCTTGTCGAAGGACAGATAAGCTGTGATGTGACTTTTTCGGACAAACGGACACTTTACTCCGAAGCAGGGAATATTATAGTACCTTTTTCGGTCTTCGTTCTGGCTGCATCGTCGGTCATCATCCGCATGAAAGGAAAACGCGCAAACGATGGACACTGTTGTTGACGGAAAGATCGCCGGAAAGACAATACGGGAATACTGCCGCGGCGATCTCGGATTTTCCTCGTCAATGCTGAAGAAGCTCAAGTTCTCCGAAAACGGGATACTGATAAACGGTTCATTTGTTACGGTAAGGCATATACTGAAAGAAGGAGAGATTCTTTCACTCGCCCTCGAGGATAAGGAAGAAGACACTTCGCCTTATATAATCCCTGTTGACATTCCGATCGAAATACTGTATTCAGACAAAGATTTAACGGCTGTAAATAAACCGCCGAATATGCCCGCCCACCCTTCGTTCGGTCACAGAGACGACACAGTGGCAAATGCGCTTGCTTATCTGAACCGCGGAAAGCCGTATGTATTCCGTCCGGTCAACCGACTTGACCGAGACACAAGCGGCGTGATGCTCGTGGCAAACAACAAAACCGCGGCATATACTCTGTATAAGAGCATGACCGGAGGACTTATAAAAAAAACATACATAGCACTTCTCGAAGGACATCTGAATAAAAAAAGCGGCGTGATCGAATCATACATGAGACGCTGCGAGGACAGCATAATAAAAAGGGAAGAGTGCCCGAGCGGCGAAGGCAAGTACGCAAGAACCGAATACCGTGTCATGGCGGAAAGTGAAAGATACTCCTTGGTTGAAGCTCATCCGGAAACGGGAAGAACACATCAACTCAGACTTCATTTTGCCTCCTCGGGCGCTCCGATCGTCGGTGATTCCTTATACGGAAATCCTTCCGAATTTATAGACCGGCAGGCTCTGCATGCCTCCGAAGTCAGAATAAAGCTTTCTCCGGATTCGAATGAGCTCACGGTAAAGGCGCCTCTCCCGGACGATATCGAAAAATTGTGCCGAAGATTTTTTTCGGCGAATTCGTGAAATAAAAAGGATCAGCAATGCTTGAAAAAATCGTAGAAAAAGTAAAAAACAATGTTCCGCTGCCGGCGTTTATTATCTTTGTCTGCACCGCAGTTTCAGCCGTATTGCATATAGCCTTTGTCAAATTGCCTGCGTTCGCCGATTTCTTCAATCGGTATATAAGCTCGGTATTCCGAACGATTCTTGCCAAGCTTACGACATGGTTTCCTTTCTCTCTGGCGGAAGCGTTCATCATTTTTATCCCCGTAACGTTCGTCACCGTGATAATATGGGCATTTCGCCGGGTAAAGCTGAGCGTGAATGCGGGAAATCGCTCCGTAGTTTCGCTTATTTCGGTCATAGCGCTTCTTTATTCCGTATTCGTTCTGAATTTTGCGGCGGGATACAGCACATCTCCTCTTGAAACAAAGCTTTCTCTTGACAGAAAGGACCTCTCGGCGGACGATCTCCGCTATGCCGCCGACTATCTCATTTCCGAAATGAATTCGCTCGACGGTAAGATAAAATTCGGCTATGCCTCTCTGTCGGAAATGCCGTACTCAAACAGCGAGATGATAAATAAGCTCAACGATGCATACGAGAAAGCATACGATAAGTATGCGTTTATTGCTCCGCTGAGAGCATCGGTCAAACAGGTGGCGCTTTCTGAGCTCATGACATATACCCACATTTCAGGAGTATATTCTTTTTTTACCGGAGAAGCCAATATAAACGTGAACTATCCGGACTTTGTGCTTCCGTATACCGCTGCGCACGAAATGGCGCATCAGCGCGGCATCGCGCGCGAAAAGGAAGCAAATTTCGTCGCGTACCTTGTCTGCATGGAATCCGACGACGATTATATCCGTTACAGCGCGTACCTCAATATGTATGAATACATTATCTCCGCACTCTCAAAAGCAGATAAGGAGCTTTACACCCAAACCGTAAAGAATCTTGATACCGATATAAGATACGAGCTTTCCGCCTACAGTGACTTCTTCGACAAATACCGTGATTCAAAAGCGTCAACGGTATCCGAAACCATAAACAATACCTATCTCACGATTCAGGGAACCGAGGGAACCAAAAGCTACGGTATGGTCGTCGATCTTTTTGTCGCCTATCTCAAGCAGCAGCAATCGGGACAATAACCGGAATCGACAGAAAATATGAAAATAAATCATTGAAAAAATAGTTATTCTTTCATGACTGTATGTGCAAAAAAACTAATTGTATTAAAAAAATGAAAACCATTGCGCAGCCTCTATATTTTCTCTTCAAAAGATGGTATAATATACGATGGTTTTGAATGAAAATATGCTGAAACAGATTTACATAAAACATATTAGAAAGGCATTTACATTTATATGGAAAAAATAGTTGTAAAGGGCGGAGTTCCGCTGAACGGCACCGTTGAAATAAGCGGAATGAAAAATGCCGCTCTGCCTATAATTTTCGCGTGTGTTCTTGTCAAAGACAAGTGTTATATAGAAAATGTTCCCAATGTCCGTGATGTCGCGTTTGCTCTTGATATTCTCAGAAGTCTGGGGGCAAGCATAAAAACAATAAATAAGACCACGTTGGAAATCGACTGCACCGATATAGAATGCGGCGATGCTCCTTATGAGCTCGTAAGTCAGATGAGGGCTTCGTATTATCTTCTCGGTGCCGAGCTCGGACGTTTTTCATATGCCAAAGTGGCTCTTCCGGGCGGATGCGATTTCGGTCCCCGTCCGATAGATCAGCATATAAAGGGCTTTGAAGCGCTCGGCGGAACCGTAACCAACGAAGGCGGATATGTTGAAATAAACGCACCGGACGGAATCGGCGGGGCAAATATCTTCTTCGACAGAGTGACCGTCGGGGCAACCGCCAATCTGATGATAGCTGCGGCAATAAGCGACGGCGTTACGGTTATAGACAACGCTGCGCGCGAGCCGCACATAGTAGACCTTGCAAACTTCCTGAATACCTGCGGCGCACGAATAAGCGGCGCAGGAACGGATATGATAAAGATACGCGGAGTCAAAGAACTCCACGGATGTACCTACACGATAATTCCCGATATGATCGAAGCCGGCACATTTATGATTGCCGCAGCCGCGACCGAAGGAAGAGTGCGGATCAACAACATTATTCCCAAGCATCTTGAGTCGATCACCGCAAAGCTTCAGGAGATCGGCGTAAGCGTACAGGAATTTGACGATTACCTCATAGTCTCCAGAAAAGGCAAGCTTTCCAAAACTCGCATAAAAACATTGCCGTATCCCGGATTTCCGACCGATATGCACCCTCAAATGACCGTTCTTCTCTGCCTTGCGGACGGAGTAAGCTTTATTTCCGAGGGCGTATATGAAAACAAACGTTTCCGATATGTAGATGAACTCGCAAGAATGGGAGCGGATATAAAAGTAGATGTACACACTGCCGTTATAGAAGGCGGAAAGCCTCTTTCCGCCGCTCCGGTCCGTGCCGTTGATCTGCGCGCAGGCGTTGCGCTTGTTATTGCAGGACTCGTATGCAGCGGCGAAACCGAAATAACCGATATCTTCCGCATAGAGCGCGGATATGACGATATCGAAGGAAAACTGAAATCTCTCGGTGCAAATATACGAAAAGTAGTTGTGCCCGAGAAGATAGATATAAAAAAAGCAAACTAAAACGCAAAATGAGAAAGGAAATAAAAAAATGACAGTAACCAAAAAATCTCTCATCGGCGATATACTTGATAACGAAATAGAAACCGCACAGTTCTTCTTTGAGATCGGCATGCATTGCCTCGGCTGCCCTGCATCGCGCGGAGAGACTATCGAAGAAGCCTGCGAAGTGCACGGTACCGATGCAGATGAGCTCGTAAAAAAGATAAACGAATTTCTTGAGTCCAAAGAATCCAAATAAAATAAGCGCGGCACAAGCCGCGCTTTCTCATTATGAACAGTATTAAACTATCCCCGCGGCTTCTGACTGCGGCATCCATGGTGCCTCCCGATTCCCATGTGATAGACGTCGGAACGGATCATGCCTATCTTCCTATATATCTGCTTCTTTCCGGTAAAGTAAGGTCCGCTTCTGCCTCGGATATAAATGAAGGTCCCATCGCCGCGGCGCGAAGCAATGCGGAAAAGTACGGCGTCGCGGAAAGACTTGAGTTATACCTTTCAGACGGACTGAAGGAATGCAATGTTTCCGCCAAGTGCTTCAACTGCATAATTATTTGCGGCATGGGCGGAGAGCTTATTTCTTCGATAATCGAAAATACCCCCGAAATAAAGCACCCCGGGACAAGCTTTGTTCTTCAGCCCATGACAAGAGCGGAACAGCTCAGACTTTATCTTTCGGAAAACGGATTTTCAATAAAAGATGAAAAACTTGTGCGCGACAGCGGAAAAATATATCAATGCATTTCGGCAGAATACACGGGCAAAACCTATTCGCTTTCCCTCGCACAGCTTTTGTGCGGTCCGATAATAATGCAAAAGTATCACTCCGATCCGCTCAGAAAAGAATTCATTCATTCGACAATTGCGAATCTGCAAAAAATAGCCGACGGCAAGTCATGCTCCGGCGCTCCGAACGATAAAGAAAAGATGCTTATCGGAGAGCTTTCGGCACTTATTTGATTCAGATGAGGAAAATCACATGACTGTATATGAATTTTACAAATTTCTCGACAAAATTTACCCAAAAGAGCTATCCTGCCCGTGGGATAATGACGGAATAATGTGTTCCCGAGATCCGGATGCATCCGTGCGCAAGGTTCTTGTATCTCTTGACGCAACGGAACGGGCATTAAAGTATGCCTCGGAAGGTGAATTTGATCTCCTTCTTACCCACCATCCTATGATATTCAGAAAGCTTGAGGCGGTAACTCCCGCCACGCTCGGAGGAAACAGGGCAGTCGCGGCTTTCGGAGGAGATATCTCGGTCATTTCGCTTCATACAAGACTTGATGCCGGACGTGGCGGAGTCAACGATACCCTTGTCGAAAAGCTCGGATATACCTCTTCGGAAACATTCGGCGACGATGAATCTCCGGAGCTAGGAAGAATTTTTGAGCTTGAGTCTCCGATCGGTGCAGAAGCCTTTTCATTATCGGTAAAAGAAAAGCTCGGCGCGCAGGCGGTAAGACTGACCGGATGCAAAGCCGTAAAAAGGATAGCGGTGGTCGGTGGTGCGGGCGGCGACTTCGTCCTTCCCGCAATTCTCAGCGGCGCCGATATGCTCTTATGCGGAGAATGTTCTTACAATGCAGCACAGGATGCCGCCGAGCAAGGCTTGTGCGTTCTCGAAGCGGGACATTACCACACGGAATTTCCCGTATGCCGCAGACTGCTCTCGCTTGCCGAAGAGCGCGGAATAAGCGGTGAAATATTCGAAAGCTGCGATCATATCACACTTTAACCAATAAAAACAACGGAGAAACAGTATGCTTAAGCTTGAAAACATCTCATTTTCGGCTGATACCGAAAACGGAAAAAAAGAGATACTTAAAGACATAACTCTCGAGATAGACGGCGGTTTTACTGCAATAACCGGTCCGAACGGCGGCGGAAAGTCAACTCTTGCGAAAATAATAGCAGGCATATACCGTCCGAACGCAGGAAAAATATATCTCGACGGTAAGGATATAACCGATCTTGATATAACGGGACGCGCTAAAGCCGGAATCGGCTTTGCATTTCAGCAGCCGGTGCGCTTCAAGGGAATAACGGTAAAGGATCTCATAACCTTGGCATCAGGCAAAAAAATCGGAGTTTCCGAAGCCTGCGAATATCTTTCGGAGGTCGGTCTTTGCGCCCGTGATTATATAAACCGCGAGGTCAACGCCAGTCTTTCGGGCGGAGAGCTCAAGCGAATCGAGATCGCCACGGTGCTTGCCCGCAGATCGCCTGTAACCGTATTTGACGAACCTGAAGCGGGCATTGACCTTTGGAGCTTTGGAAATCTTATCTCCGTATTTGAAAAAATGCACCGTGAAACCTCGGGAACAATAATTATCATATCTCATCAGGAACGTATTCTCTCGACGGCGGATGAAATAATCGTTATCGCAGACGGCAGTGTTAAATCAAGAGGCGCAAGCGAAGAAATACTGCCCACACTGCTCGACAGCCCTTCGGTATGTAAAATACTGACCGAAAAGCTTTAAGCTTTGATTCTGCAAGAAAGGACGCATTTACAAGCATTTTAACTGAAATGGATAAAATAGAAAAGGATCTTCTCGAAGCGGTTTCGGGACTGCATGAAATTCCCGCAGGAGCATACAATATCCGCGCAAACGGCGTTTCCGTAGGACGTGCATCAAGCGAAAATATAGAAATAGTGTCAAAAACGGACAAGCCCGGAATAGATATAATAATCAAACCTGGTACAAAAAACGAAAGCGTTCATATACCGGTTATTCTTTCCGAAAGCGGTCTGAACGACATGGTCTATAACGATTTCTATATCGGCGAGGGAGCCGACGTCGTAATTGTCGCGGGATGCGGAATCCACAACGGCGGAGACAAAGAGTCGCGTCACGATGGAATACACTCATTCTTCGTAGGCAAAAATGCCAAGGTAAAATATATTGAGAAGCATTTTGCCGAAGGCGACGGCAACGGCGCGAGAGTAATGAACCCTACCACGATCGTCGATATTGCCGAAAACGGATACATGGAAATGAATACGATGCAGATCAAAGGCGTCGATTCGACAAAGAGAAAGACGACAGCCACACTCGGCACCGGAGCAAAGATATCCATTTCCGAAAAAATAATGACCCACGGAAAACAGATTGCGGAAACGGATTTCACCGTTGATATGAACGGCGAAAACTCCTCGGCGCATGTTGTCTCGAGATCGGTGGCAAAGGAAAATTCAAAGCAGATCTTCCTCGCCAATGTGCGCGGAAACACAAAGTGCAGCGGTCATACGGAATGTGACGCCATCATCATGGATAACGCTGTTGTCTCCGCTATACCGGAAATTACCGCAAATTCAACTGAAGCGGCGCTCATACATGAGGCAGCAATAGGAAAAATTGCAGGTGAACAGATCGAAAAGCTGATGACCCTCGGATTAAGCGAAAAAGAAGCAGAAGAGCAGATCATAAGCGGATTCCTCAAATAATAATATTGTGATAGCTGCATATTCATAATTGTCTTGCAAAACGCAGCAGTGAAAATCATTTACGGAGTTTCACCGCTGCGTTTCTGTGTGCATACACTTTAACAATGACACTTCAAGATGCATATACTTTATTAGAAACCGAAGTAAAAAAGAAAGGAATGATTGTTTTGTCTCGCTGTATAGCTTCTCTTAAATCCATGACACACGCCGAAAAAGCAAAACGCGCACTTGAGACTGAACGCCTGCGGTGTGAAATAGTCAGTCTTGATAAAAATCTTACCCGGCACGGATGTGCCTACGGCTTGGAATTCGACTGCACGCAATCTGAACGGGTCAAACGTATTCTTGATCGGCGCGGTCTCGGATATGGGGACATTCTGGGGAGGCGATAGTTTTGATATATCTCGATAATGCCGCAACAACATTTCCGAAGCCCGAGTGCGTCATCCGTGAAATGTCAAAATGTATGCACGAATACTGCGGCAATCCGGGAAGGGGATCGCATTCGATGGCGCTTGCGGCATCATCGAAAATTTACGAATGCAGAGCACTTGCGGCGCAGCTTTTTTCATGCGAAAACCCCGAAAATGTTGTTTTTACCATGAACACGACTTACGCGATCAATATGGCTGTCAAATCTCTGTTCTCCGGTCACGGGCATATTCTTATAAGTTCAATGGAGCACAATTCCGTATACCGTCCCACAGTGAAACTCTGCAATATAAAAGGCGCCTCTTTTGATATATTTGATGCATTCGCGGACGACATTATCTCGGAGATAAAACGTAAAATCAAGCCGAACACGGAAATGATCGTTTGCGCTCATGCGTCAAATATATGCAATCATGAGCTTCCGATAGAAAAGATCGGAAAGTTTTGCGTAAAAAACGGGCTTTACTTTGTCGTAGACGCGGCTCAGAGCGCGGGGAATCTTGATATAAACGTCGAGATGGCAAATATAACCGTATTGTGTGTTCCCGGTCACAAGGGGCTTTACGGACCGCAGGGGAGCGCCATGATGATATGCGGGAAGAATTTTCGAGGCAGCACATTTGTCGAGGGCGGCGGTGGGATAAATTCACTTGACCGCGAAATGCCCGAATTTCTTCCCGAAAGATATGAGGGCGGCACTCTTCCGACTCCGTGTATAGCCGGACTCGGCAGGGGAATTGAATTTGTACTGTGTGAAACTCCTCGGGCGATCAGAGAAAAAGAAGAATATCTTTTTTCGGAAGCTTATAATCGTCTCGCGGGAGACAGACGCTTTAAAATATATTCGCATAAGAGCGGACCTATCCTGCTTATAAATGTAAAGAATAAAAGCCCTTCCGAGACAGGGAAAACGCTCAACGATCTCGGGATATGCGTGCGCAGCGGCTTTCACTGCTCACCCCTCGGGCATGAAAGCTTAGGAACCGGGGACGACGGAGCCGTGCGCGTCAGTTTCGGATTTTTCAACAGAAAAAATGATGCAATAAAGCTTTGCGATGCTTTACTGTCAGTCGCAAAATCGGTATAATAGCGTATAAAAAGACGGCTCGTCAGAGCCGTCTTTTTTAGGTGGTGCGTCAATTTATCGGACACCGAAATTTCCGTCACAGACATAGCAGAATCAGTCCTGCTTTACTTCCTCTGCATCATCCGCCGAAGCTTCTTCGGATCCGGAAAGCGTGTTATTTTCACCGTTGCAGGAATCATTTTCGTTCAATGCGTTTTCCTCCGACGAGCCAGCTGAAGCCTCGTAAGAGCTTTCCGACACCTCCGCAGCCGATTCCGCTTTTGCGTTTTTCCTCTTTCTCGAGATCACACAAACCGAAATTGCGGCAGCAGCTATCAAGATTACCGCACCTGATACCGCCAATAGAAGCGCTTTTCTCTCGCCGGTCAAGACGGAAATCCACGACGGAAGCGTTTCCATGCGAACATGGGAACTGTCTCTCCGGCAAACGTATTTGACAGTGCCGGAGCCGAACAGTGAAGCTTTCTTATCGGATACACCTTCGCCCCAATCATGTCCGATAGGCGCAATTATTTCTTCTTCCTCTTTTCCGCATTTGCTGCATCTGATTACGCGAAGACCTTCGCTTTCACATCCGCTCTCCGTATACGATACCTCGTGAAAATCATGCTCACACTTCAAAGAAGTAAAGTCTGTGTATTCCTTTCCGCAGTTTTGGCACCTGTATTCAGTTTCCGTGCCCTCTGAAGTTTCTTTTATGGATATTTGTTCATAGTCATGACCGAGCGGCGCTGCAGTTTCCGATATATGCTCACCGCAGACCGTACACTCATATTCGGTTATCCCTTCATTTTCACAATCGGCTTCGGTTGAGGATATTTCTTCAAGATCATGCCCGAGTGCGGGAGACGTTTCGTTGAATATTTCATAACCGCACTTGCTGCATCGTAAAAATTCTCCGCCGCTCTCCGTACAGCTTGCATCACGCTCCGATACCAATTCAAACGAATGTCCTTCTGCCTGAATTGTCTCCGTGTAAGAATCTCCGCAGTTAGAGCAGGTATATGTAGTTATTCCGTCCTGGGTATGAGTCAGCTCCTGATAAAAAGTAACCGAATAGCTGTGTGAAAGCTGAGGAAGCACGTTATACTTTGTATGTTCCTCGAATTGTGTGCAGCCCTTGTCAATAAGATTGTGAGTATATCTGCAATAATAGTTTGCACTTCCCGGGGCATAGCATGTGGCGGGAACGACATCCTCGGAAAGCCACAAATGCTTTTCGGGATCGGGTGCCGACGCGACCGGCCTTACATCTTTACGGTGACCGCAGACGGTGCAGTGCACGGACTGCTTTCCCGCAGAGAAGCATGATACCGGATAATCCACGGTATATTCGGAAGCATATGAGTGATCGTGTCCGGTGTAATAGTTTATGATCGCTTCAGCATCCGCTTCTCCCATTTTCCGCAGATTTTCTTCTTTATCCACAATTGCAAGATCATTGGGGTTTGAAAGATAAGCGTGCTCTATAATAATTCCCGGAAAGCCGAATTTCGCAGCCCATGTAATTATTCCGAAATAATCCGACAGACCGCCGACCGAAGAATCCCCCGGGATATCCCACTGACATTTGTCACTCCAATAATAAAGAGTGCTGCCGTGATCGTACTGTTGGAAGCATCCTTTGTTGCGAAGCCCCGTCGCCAAAGAAAGCTTCGAAGCGATACTGTTCCCTAGTCCCTTCATATCAAATCTCGGCAGTACGGATGTATAAACTTCGATACCATTCGGTGCGGAGGATGTACTGCTGTTAAAGTGGATGCTGACTATTAGATCGGCATTCACGCTGTCCGCATAAACTCCTCTCTGTGCAAGAGTCAGAAGAGGCTCCGTCTGCGTACTGCGGGTCATGCGAACGTCAAAATTCCCGTTCTTTTTAAGCGCTTCGGCACAGTAGGAGGCAACCTTCAAATTATAATATGACTCGTACTGCGTTCCCATTGAGCCGGGATCGCTGCCGCCGTGCCCGGGATCAAGAACAACGGTTATTTTATCATCGCCCGAAAAACGTGCGGCAAAAACAGAAGAGGGAAGCAGCAGCAATGCAAAAATCACCGCTGCGATTGCAAGTGAAATACGCTTAATCATAAATACTCCGTCATGGCTAAGTAGCAACGCGGTCCGTGAAAAAGTCCGCTTATAAATAATTATACACGCTGTGTCGAATTATGTCAACGAAGCATTATACAGAAAAGCGCAAAAATAACGATTTGGTATTGACATTTCGTTATTTTTCAATTATAATATTGGAGTACAGTATTTTGCGGTACATTTGTTTGGTAGCGAAGGGAGGGATATAAATGGCAGAGATCAGAGTAAAAGATGGTGAGACTCTCGACAGCGCGCTTCGCAGATTTAAGCGTCAGTGTCAGAGATCGGGTATCCAGGCCGAGCTTCGCAAAAGAGAATGCTATGAAAAGCCGAGTGTAAAGAGAAAGAAAAAGTCTGAAGCAGCAAGAAAGCGCAAATACAAGTAATTCTTTTACAACCAATACCTGAAATGAAAAGGCTGTCGCATTAGCGCAGCCTTTCGTTTTATTATATCATTCCAAATAATTACTTTCGGCTTCAAGTCCCGAAAATCCCCGCTGACGGAAAACTTCGTAAACAGCTACTGCGACGGAATTCGAAAGATTCAGGCTTCTGAGACCGCCCCGCATGGGAATTCTTACGCATCTTTCGTAGTTTTCTCTCAGGAAATCCTCCGGAAGTCCCCGTGTCTCCGGACCGAAAAACAGATATGCGCCGTCGGGATAAGCAATGTCGGTATAAGATCTCGGAGATTTGGTGGAAAAGCAGAATATCTCGGCGTCGGGATGCTTTTCAAAGAAATCGTCAAGCCCGTCATAATATGTTATATCAAGCAGATGCCAATAATCAAGCCCGGCGCGCTTCAGCTTAGAATCATCTATCTTAAATCCGAGAGGACGTATAAGGTGAAGAGAACATCCGGTTGCGGCGCATGTGCGGGCAATATTTCCCGTGTTCTGAGGAATTTCGGGCTGAAAAAGCACAATGTTCAAACTCATTTTATGTTTTTCCGTTCTGAAAAATAATTTTATGCTATGATATTATATACCATACGGCGCCGAAAAGCAATTATATCCACGCTTTTTGAGAATAATTTACTTCTTATCGCCGCAAAACATCGGAAGTAGAAAAATATTAACAAAAAACTCTTCCATTTATTCGGAATAAATGGTATAATACTTGCAACGCCTTACTTCGTAGGCCTCGGTGGCTTTGCCGCCGTGCGCTGTTGCGCGGTTGCAGTTTGACTCAGCGCGGCAGAACGAAGCGTACACATCTTTGTATGCGGATAAATTTAAAAGTTACAGCCTTTTGAAAGGATATTATAATGGGACTTTACAGCAAAATTTTCGGCACATACAGTGAACGGCAGATCAAAAAGCAGATGCAGCAGATCAACATGACCGAACAGCTTGCGTCAACGTATGCTAAGCTTTCGGATGCTGAGATGGCGGAAAGGACTCTCAAATTCAAAAAAGAGATCGCCGACGGCAAAGAATTGGATGCCATTCTGCCGGATGCATTTGCCCTTGTACGCGAGGCAGCGGACAGAGTTCTCGGCAAACGTCCGTTCAAAGTACAGCTCATATGCGGACTTCTTCTGCATCAGGGACGGATTGCGGAGATGAAGACAGGTGAAGGAAAGACCCTCGTTGCCGTTCTTCCTTCTTATCTCAATGCGCTTACCGGAAAGGGTGTGCACATTGTCACCGTCAATGATTATCTTGCAAGAATCGGCTGCGAAGAGATGGGACGTGTCCACGAGTACCTTGGTCTCTCCACCGGTCTTGTCGTACACGATCAGTCTCGCGCGCAGAAGCAGGCTGCTTACAACTGCGATATAACCTACGGAACAAATAACGAATTCGGATTCGACTATCTGCGCGATAACATGGTAACCTACCGAGAAAATCTCGTGCAGCGCGGGCACAATTTTGCAATAGTCGATGAGGTTGACTCTATTCTCATAGACGAAGCAAGAACGCCTCTCATAATTTCCGGTCAAGGCGAAAAAACGGATGAATTGTACGATCAGGCGGAAAAGCTTTGTCGTACAATGAAGGTGTTTGTTATAAAGGAACTTGACTCCAAGGAACTCAACGATGATATCGATGCGGATTATATCGTTGATGAGAAAGCGCGCAGCACCACTCTTACCGCAGCCGGTGTGGAAAAAGCGGAGCGCTTTTTCGGAATCGACAACCTGTCCGATCCCGCAAACGCCGATATATCCCACCATATATACCAGGCTATCCGCGCGCACGGTATTATGAAGCGCGACATAGACTATGTGGTAAAGAACGATGAAGTGCTGATTGTCGATTCGTTTACGGGACGAATAATGCCCGGAAGACGTTATTCCGACGGTCTGCATCAGGCTATCGAGGCAAAAGAAAATGTCCAGATCCAAAAGGAAAACCGTACAATAGCTACTATCACGTTCCAGAACTATTTCAGAATGTATACCAAGCTTTCCGGAATGACCGGTACCGCACTTACGGAAGAAACCGAATTCCGTGAGATATACAATCTCGATGTTGTAGAGGTTCCCACAAACAAACCGATGATTCGTGTGGATCATCCCGATGTGGTTTACAAGACGAAAAACGGCAAAGACAAAGCGATAATCGAGCAGATAAAGAAATGCCACGAAAAAGGGCAGCCCGTTCTTGTCGGTACGGTATCAATAGAGAAGTCCGAGGCTCTTTCCGGAAAGCTTAAAGCGTGCGGAATAAAGCACACTGTCCTCAATGCAAAGCATCATGAGCTTGAAGCCGAAATAGTCGCTCAGGCAGGAAAGCTCGGCGCCGTTACCATATCAACGAATATGGCGGGACGTGGAACCGATATTCTTCTCGGCGGAAATGCGGAGCACCTTGCCAAAGCCGAGATGCGCAAGCAGGGCTATGACGAGGAAATCATAGGCAAAGCAGTCGGCTCGCTTCAGGATGTGCCCGAGGATGTTCTTGCGGCAAGGGAAGTGTACCGTGAGCTGTTCAAGAAGTTCCAGGATTCAATCAAACCCGAAGCCGAGCAGGTATGCAAAGCCGGAGGACTTTTCGTGATCGGTACCGAGAGGCACGAAAGCCGCCGTATTGACAATCAGCTCAGAGGTCGAAGCGGACGTCAGGGAGACCCCGGTGAATCGCGTTTCTTCCTTTCTCTTGAGGACGATCTTATGCGTCTTTTCGGAAGCGAGCGGATCATCGGACTTGTCGACCGTCTCGGACTCAAGGAAGACGAGCCGATCGACGCCAAAATACTTTCAAACTCAATCGAAAATGCGCAGAAGCATCTCGAAGGCGAAAACTTCAACAGGCGTAAAAATGTCCTTGAGTATGACGATGTAATGAATCAGCAGCGCACGATCATCTACAATCAGCGCAAAGAAGTGCTTGACGGAAAAGACCTCAAAGATAAGATAGAGCACATGATCTCATCCACGGTAAGCGATTCCGTAAATGCGTTTCTTGCCGGTGACGACAAGAGCATGTGGGATATCGAAAGTCTCAGGCAGAAGTATCTCGGGCTCATCTGCACCGAAGAGGATTTTGAGCTTAACGATGAAAGCGCCGATGCCCAGAGAAAAGAAATCGAAGAAACGCTTCTTGACCGCGCAATGAAGCTCTACCGTGACAAAGAGCAAAACGTATTCGGCGAGGAGCAGATGCGCGAGGTGGAGCGTGCGATCCTTCTTCGAAACGTCGATATAAAGTGGATGGATCATCTCGAGGCCATGGACAGCCTTATGGAGAGCGTCGGACTTCAGGCATATGCTCAGCGTAAGCCCATTGCGGAGTACCGTATACAGGGCGCCGATCTCTTTGATGAAATGATCACAATGATCCGTGATGATACTGTAAGAATGATTCTTTCCGTGGTACCGAAGTCCACACAGGTAAAGCGAGTTGAAGTCGCGCGCCCCGTAAGATCCGGATTTATGGGACAGCCCGGTGCAAAGCCGATACCCGCGAAGCCGATGCCGCTTCGTTCCGAAAAGAAGGTCGGCAGAAACGACCCCTGTCCCTGCGGAAGCGGAAAGAAATATAAAAACTGCTGTGGAGCCAACACGGCAGACGGAGGGGTAGAGCAATAATATAACCGTTTATCGGTAAATAAGAGAACAGGAGAAAGAGTAAATGGGATTCGGAATTCTTATGGGAGGCTATGCGCTTGCCTTTGCATTTACTCTTTCTCCGTTTTATTTTTTCGCCGATGTTATCGGCGGATTGATAATGATCTACGCTTTTACAAAGCTCGGAGCATTTCAGAAAAAATTCTATACCGCAATAATTCCGGCATCGCTGTATGTCTTGGAATCCGGAATAAATGCAACCGTTATGCTGGCAAAATTTACGATACCGGACATCGTGTCTATGCTTTTGGAAGCACTGATCGCCGTAACGGTACTCGTTCTCAATCTCATAATTTTCGGTGCCGTAATATCACTTACCGAGGAAATAGGGCTAGACAAAATAGCATTCCGGGCAAAGCGAAACATGCTTCTGCTGATCGTATATTATGCACTGTATTCGCTTGTTTCGTTGTTCAGCAAGCCTATATACGATTTCGTGCCGTTTTCGAGCGTCATCGCGGTGCAGTTCTTCACGTTGTTTGAATTTATCTGTCTTGCACTCAATATAATACTGCTCGGATCATGCTGCAAGTGGATCGGTATAGAAGGTGAAGAAATGCCCGTGCCGCCGGAACAGCGTTCGCGCCTTTCAAAGCTTAATGACAAATGGTCGGAAGCCGAAAAGCGAATTTTCACTCCGAAGGAAAAGCGCAATGCAGGTGAAGAAGCCTCTTCGTCCGCCGCGCAGACAAAGCCGAACAAAAAGAAGAAAAAATAAAATTACGGAGAGCGGCATGAAACTCGGATTTATCCTTGCGGGATTCATATTTTTTGCCAACCCAAACATCGGAATAATTGATATTTTCCCCGATTTTATAGGAATCTTTCTTATAATAAAAGGGCTCTCAAAAACATCCCTGATCGTCGAGCGGCATGAAAAAGCGCAAAACGCCTTTTGGAAGCTTGCATTTATTGAAATTCTGAAAACCGCGGCAAATCTTATTCTGCTTCTTAATATAAACACAATGCCGCTGCTTCTTTCTTTCACTTTTTCAATAGTGGAGCTGATAGTTTTCATTCCGGCTGTAAACGAGCTTTTTGAAGGATTTTTCTATGCTGGTATGCGCTTCGGCGGCGATGCTGTTTTCGATTCAAAGCAGAAGGTAAAAAATTTCCGCGATCCTTCGAACGGAGAGCGTGTCAGACGTGAGGTCACGGTTGAACGCGGAGTTAGAATCAAGATAATAACAATAGTATTCCTGATCCTGAGAGACATACTTGCCGTTATTCCGAATACAACAGAGCTTCAGCTTTTCAAAAATCAAGGCGAAGTAGCTCCGAATGTAATACGGCTCGCGGACTTCAACAATCTTTTTATTACCGTTGAATGCGCTGTCGGGGTTGTTTTGGGTGTTGTGTGGCTCTCTCTCTTTATCCCTTATTTCACAAAAGTCGTAAAAGACCGCAAAATGACGGATGTTCTCGAAAAAGCATTCAACGAAAAATTAAAGCTCGACCCGTTTTTGCCGATCACGGTAAAAATGAAATATGTGTCGGCGTGCCTTATAGGTGCATTTATAGCATACAATTCTCTGTACAGCAATTATGTAAACTATCTTCCGAATTGTCTCTCGGCAATATTTCTTATAATTGCGGCGGTGCTTCTTAAAAGCCGTATAAAGTCGGCACTGTGGGCGATACCGTTTGCTGCAGTATCGGGCGTTATTTCATTGATAAACCTCGCTTTACAGAGAAAATATTTCGTTACATTCGAATATCTTCCCGATGATTCCTTTTGGAGGTCAAATGCCGGAATCTTGTATTCGAGGATACAGATGTTTTCAGTCGCAGAGAACGCCGCAGTCCTCATAGCTTTTATCATCTTGTTTTTCAGCCTCCCGAACTGTCTGAAAAAAGATACTCATAACGTATCGGATGATCTGATTGAAAGAGAAGCGCTGTCAAAAATCAGAAGAAAGTTTATCTGTATCGTTCTTTTCACCGCTGCCGTATGTATTATTTGGGCATTTCATCCGTGGATTCTTCTTTACATTGATCCCATGATAACATCTTTTTTCGTAATACTGACTGTTCTTTGGAGCATATTTTCTTCAGTGTCTCTGTTGGACATCTACGATTCGATCTACAAGACAAACAGATAAAATTCAAAAAATCCGCTTGTTTTTCAAGCGGATTTTTTGTAAAGAGAGTCCAAACGATATCCAAACCCAAGGCAGCGCATTCAACGAAAAAGGGAAGAGTAAGACGCCGAAACGTCTCACTCTTCCCAAATCGGTTTTCAAAGAATTCTTAATCAAAGGGAATCGATAATACCCTGAGCCCAATTAACAATCTGACGGCGCTCGTCAAGAGAAATTTTCTTCGAGAAGATTCCGCCTCCGTTTACATAGTAATCGTTGTCGATTACATTGGTTCCTGCGTCACGAAGCATTTCCTTAACCATTTTAAGCGCCTTGCAGTCCTTTTCACCGTCGATGAAAAGAGCCACGTTGTACGCACGCTGAGCGGTAAGCTCACGGCAGAACAGTCTGAGCTTATCGTTAGGCTCACCCTTGAGAGTCATTCCGATAATAACAAGACGCTCCTTCTCGCAGGGAAATCCCGGCGGAACCGCATCAACAAGGCATTTGAAAGCTTCGCCGAGAGCCGACGCAAAAGTTTTCATCTTTGCCTTATCAGAGGAATAAAGAACCCTCATCTTAATGTCTTTCATATCCATTTTGTATGTCCTCCGTAAAGTACGAAATACGATTTTAACATATTAATTATATCATATAAAACGAGGAATTGATATGTCTAAAGTATTAATTTTAACATTTCGTCAAGATGCACATAATACGACGAAATTTTATAGTCATTGTAGCCAAGTCAAGCTTGAGAATTTGTCTTCATTAATTTAAGAAGCACTGCACTTATACCGAATCCTATAACTGTACATGTAATCGCTTCTATAAGTCCGTTCCAACCTACAAAAAGAAGCGAAAAGAGAAGTATGCTGTCGGTATTAAAGGTTGTCTGCATCATCATGCTAATATAGTCGCTTCTTCCGAAGAAAAGAATCAGGAAGAGGATAAAGAGGAGTGTGTTAAGGACAGACGCGGACAATGAGGCAACCGCACACGAGATATTGCCTTTTTTTGTTGATTTATACATTCCTCTGAATATTACAGATGCCAAAAATCCCATAAGTGTACGCGGAATAACGCAAAACAGCGCCGTAAAAACAGGATTAATTGACAAAAGCGCCGCACCGAAGACACTGCCGGTAAAGCATTGAATAAAGCTCGATACGCCGAACATGAATCCGAGAAAAGTCCCGACTGCAGGACCGAGCAAAATTGCTCCTACAGCCACTGGTATCACCAAAAACGTTATTTCAACGAAACCGACCTTGAGATATCCTATGGGCGTAAAGCTCATCAGGAAAATGATCGCAGTTAATATTGCGGTTTGCGTCAAAAGCAGGACTCTTTTTGAAGTTTTCGTTTTTTCCATAATTTCCTCCGGGACTTTAACCCGACACTGCCGCCCGCAATGTCTGCGGTGTAGCGTGTGTAATTTTATTTATAATAACAGCCTTGGCTGAAATTATACATTTTTATAGACTGCACCGACGGAGAGCCTCCATATAGTCATATAGAAGCGCCTTCGGCTTACAGTCTGTTTCGGACATAAAGCGATGCTATTCCGCGCAGGGTAAGCGCGGGATCATAGGCAAACTTATTTCGGCAGTTTCTCAGTATTATTTCCGCATATTCTCCGGTAGAAACCAATGCCAGCTTTTCATCACTGTTTTTATCGATAAGCATCTCGCGCAAATTGCGGATTATTCCGTCAAGCATAGCCGAATTACCGTTGATAATTCCGGATTTCAAAGCTTCTTCTGTGTTTTTTCCAATTAATGGTGTGGCATCTGTGCCTATCGCCACCGACTCGATCAATTCAGCATTCTGAGAGAGGCTTTCCGCTGAAATACGCACTCCGGGAGTGAAAATACTGCCTAATACGGTACGTTCTTTGTCAATCACGGTAACGGTATTTACCGTGCCGGCATCAAAAATTGTAATCGGCGGTTCAAATAAGTCAAGCGCTGCTGCACAATCCGAAACTATGTCTGCGCCTAATGAAGCCGGATCGTCAATCGCTATTTTGAACCCGGTTTTGATGCCCGGTCCGATAATGTAAGGACGTGATGAACATCCCGAGAAAAGCTGCGCCGCGGAAGCAATTCTTTCGGTGAACGTCGGTACAACAGAAGATATGGCTACCGCATCAATCGGATCAATGGCACCTTGAACCGAAGATTTCAGAGAAAAGATTTCTTTGAACAAAACCGCATATTCATCCGTGCTGCGGCGCTCGCATGACGAAATTTCGGAAGAGAAAATAAGTTTCGGCTGTCCGTTCGGGGAAACTTCAAAAGTTCCGAACGAAATGCTTGTATTTCCGATATCTATGCATAATAACATACCGGTTTTCTCCTTCCCTCAATTATACAAAATTTGCATTTTGTATAATTGCTCCTCGGTCTGCGCTCGGCTTGAGAATACTGTCTTTCCATTTTCCCCGCCTTCACGATTACGTCTTTTATAATGATACCATATATGAAGCGGCGCTGTCAAGTCTTTGTAAACTTCATATATCATAATCTTCCGTAATTCGTTCACGAACATGCTTTATCACATTATACTTTCGTTTTGTTGCCATTCCTCCTCGTATATGACGTTCCGATTTGTTTTTTTCAAGAATTCTCTTCACACGAAAATAATACACCGAATTTATATTTTTCAGTCTTTCGGTTACATCTTTATGTACTGTGGATTTGCTTATGGAAAATTTTTTTGCGGCCTCACGCACCGTACATTCTGTTTTTATAATATATTCCGCTAATTCTTCGCAGCGCCTTTTCTCTGCATGGGCATTGTAATCGGTCCGTTTATTCATTAAAGAACACCTCAACATATATTTGTCTGATGTAAATATATGTTGAGGTGTGATTTCGTATGATAATTTAAATCGGCTGCTGTTACTTATTGGAAAAAGCGTATACAGTCGTAAAGTCATATACATCACCGGGCTTCAGAACCGTATCTGTAAATCCGGTATGATTAATGCTGTCGGGCATTTTCTGAGTTTCGAAGCAGACCGCGCAGTTTTTGCACTGAGCAACTCCGTTTTTAAACGGGAGGTCCTCGGGATCAATCATATTTGAAGTGTATATCTGAACACAAGGCTGATTCGTATATACCTCCATGAATCTTCCGGAATCCTTATCATAAAGCGATGCGCACTTCTTCACGGTAACAGAATCCGCTCCGTTAATAATATAGTTATTATCGTATCCCCCGCCCTGACGATCCATAGAAGGTTCGGAATCAAAGTCACGTCCGATGGGCTTCTCGACACGGAAGTCATATGGAGTATTCTCTACATCGACGAGCTCGCCCGTGGGAATGAGTTCGAAGTCCTGATCGTTTATACGGTCGGCATCGATCCACATCACCTGATTGCAAATGGTGCCTTTATCATATCCCGCGAGATTGAAATAAGCATGGTTCGTGAGGTTTACGATCGTGTTCTTATCGGTGTCGGCAATATAATGAATGGAAAGTGCACCTTCCCTTTTCAACGTATAAACTACCTTTACCCGAAGGGTACCGGGGAAGTTTTCCTCCATATCGGGACTTGTATAGGTAAGCTCGAGCGAAGGCTCATCGGCATCATCCGACACTTTTACATCCCACATACGTTTGTTGAAACCGATCTCACCGCCGTGAGCGGAATTCTTTCCGTCGTTTGCGAAAAGGCTGTACTCAACACCGTCAAGAGTAAATTTCGATTTACTGATGCGATTGCATACACGACCGATGATGGCTCCCTGATATCCCTTTGCGTTGAGGTAACCGTTTATATCGTCAAATCCGCATATAACATCGGCTTCGGCTCTGTCATTGCCCTTTACCCAAAGATTCACGATCGTTCCGCCGAAGTCGATGATCCGCGCCCTGAGAATCGAGGAATTTGAAAGCGTATATGCAGTAACCGGAGTATTGTCCGGGAGAGTTCCGAAGGGTTCTTTAATGATCATTTTGAAGTCCTCTCAAAAATTATTTTCAGTCCGGATATCCGTCGGGATTCTTTTCCTGCCAACGTGCAAGGTCTATGCACATCTCATCAATACCGCGCTTTGCGGTCCATCCGAGAACCTCGCGCGCCTTTGTGGGATCGGCGTAGCACTCGTCGATATCTCCGGGACGGCGGGGCGCGATTTTGTAGTTTACTTTTTTGCCGGTAGCCTTTTCATATGCGGAAACGATCTGAAGAACGGAATATCCGTTGCCGGTACCGATGTTGAAGTAATCTATTCCCTTCACCTTGCGCGCCTGATCGAGAGCCTTGAGGTGAGCGTCGGCAAGATCAACAACGTGAATGTAATCACGCACACCCGTACCGTCGGGAGTATTGTAATCGTTTCCGAAAACAGAGAGGCACTCAAGCTTACCGCCGGCGACCTTGGAAATATACGGAAGAAGATTGTTCGGAATTCCCTTAGGATCTTCGCCGATCAAGCCGCTCTCATGCGCACCGATAGGATTGAAATAACGCAGTATGGATACGCTCCACTCCGGATCGGAAACGCAGATATCTGCGAGAATACGCTCGATAACCAGTTTCGTTTCTCCGTAAGGGTTTGTAGTGGAAAGCGGGAAATCCTCACGGATCGGCACACTTTCGGGTTTGCCGTATACGGTTGCGGAGGAACTGAAAACTATAAGCTTGACATTGTGCTTTGCCATAACCTCGCAAAGTATCAGAGTTCCGGTAAGATTGTTGTGATAATATCTTATCGGCTGAGCAACCGATTCACCGACAGCCTTGAGACCGGCAAAGTGAATAACCGAGTCAATATTGTTCTCGTTAAATACACGGTCGACAGCTTCGTAATCAAGAAGGTCGGCATTATAGAACTTCGGACGCTTTCCGGTAATAGTCTCAATTCTGTCGATAACACATTCCTTACTGTTGGAAAGGTTATCGAGAATAACTACATCACGACCGTCGTTAAGTAGCTCGACAACGGTATGAGAGCCTATGAATCCGGTACCGCCTGTAATCAAAATAGCCATAATTACACCTCACAAAAAATGTTTATAAATATTTTTTTATTATCTCATTCATCTCGGGAAGCTTCTTTTCCATATCGCTTACAAGTTTGAGCTGAGTGCGCGCGCGATCAAGATTCTGATTCTCGCGATGAACAGCGAAATAGGTATCTCCGTTGAGATGATCTGCAAGAAAACGAATTCCCGTTTCAAACGTTATAATGACGGCACCCATCGGAAGCCCGAGAATTTCTGCATCCGTAAGCGAATTTTCAAGACCCGCTATAAAGCCGCGCGTATAATCCTCGAAAAGATCAAGACGCATGAAAACTTTCGAAAGATCGCGTTCATCTTCATCTGCATTGGAAGCTCCGAAGCGTATGCTATCACCGAAATCATACAGCACCGATCCGGGCATAACGGTATCCAAATCTATAACGCAGACCGCCTTGAAGGTTTTCTCATCGATCATGACATTGTTGAGCTTTGTGTCGTTATGCGTAACGCGAAGCGGATATTCTCCTGATGCTATTCTGTCCGTTATGTATGAGCATATACCCTCATGGTCAAGTACAAATTGGACTTCTTCACGTACACTGTCCGCGCGTCCCGCAACATCATCTGCGAGAGCCTTTTTGAAGTCCGCAAAACGGCTTACCGTATTATGAAAGTTGGGAATCGTTTCGTGAAGTTTATCAGCGGGAAAATCCGAAAGCATGCGCTGGAATTTTCCGAAAGCAAGTGCGGAATTATAAAAGAGCTCCGGAGTTTCGGCGGTCTGAAATGTTTTCGCACCGATGATGAAATAATACATTCTCCAAACACATCCGTCCGCGTCGGTCGTATAAAAGGTTCCGTCCCTTGTGGGTATCAGGCGAAGCACTTCCCTTGTCGGGTCCCCACCGGCTGCAAGCACCTTTTTCTTTATAAAATCAGTAACATTCAATATGTTCTCGATGAGCTCGGCAGGCTTTTTGAAAATAGAAGTATTGATCTTTTGAAGGACGTACTTGATTTGACCGTCACAACGCACCATAAGAGTAGTATTTATGTGACCTATGTTACAGGGCTCAAAGGTTTCCGGCGTATCGTCAACTTCAAATTCTCTGAAAATTTTCAGATAAAACTCATGATTGTACATATGAATAAGTTCTCCCTTTTTTAAGCGTGCGTTCCAAAGAAAAATGCCTTATATACAAGACATTAAACCCCCACGATATTGAGATTACGATTAATTATATCACTGCTTGATTTGTTTGTCAATAAAATCTGCCGCTTTTCGGTAAATTGCACACACCTTAAATCCAAGTATGCAAAGAAAAAACCATAAAACGGAAAAAAACAGACTTACCTGCCCGAAAATATTAAAGCGAAGGGACGAATAGCTCCAGACGTTCCATCCGAGCCGCAGATTGACTATGCACCCGGTAAGAAATTCGGCGGCGGTAATGAAGGCGCTGCCCGCCGCACATCTCAAAAGCAGATGTGCGCCGCCTGCCTTCTCATATAAGAAATAAAGAACGGCGAAGCAAACGCCGCCCAAAACGGTCATGCTCCAATGTGAATACCCGCGCCACAGGATTTCAATAAAAGTATAGATTATTCCTCCGAGCATCGCCGCACCGGAATATCTCCTTAAAGTAATCAAAAAACCACCCCGTAACTGTTTTGTCCAATTACGGAGCGGTTTATTCAGCAAATCAATCAGACTGCGTGTATATTTTTGATGCGTGTCTTAAAGCCGTAAATATAGCCGATAAACATCATCGGTATCTGCGGAACCGTTACTATTATGTAAGCGATAAATCTGTCTTTTGTCGATATATCGCTGAACACATCGTTTGCACTGAATCCTGCAAGCAGGGGAGCCAAAGCTTTTACGGCACCTGCGATATAGTCAAATCCGACGGCAAAGCAAACCAATGTATAGAGAGCAAGCGAGCAGACAACTATTATAATGGGATAAAGAACGTTGAATTTATCTTTTCCCGCTTCGGACTGAGCCGCAACGAGAGCTCCGTCATCACCGGATTTCTTCATAAACTCAAACATAGCTACCATCGAAGCCGCTATGCCAATCACGGTAACGATTATGCTTCCGACACCGAGCTTTGCGGTCATGCCTTCGCTGAACCACATCAAAGCCTTCGATATGTAATCCGGGATAATCATTACGAAAATAGCAATAAGCCCCGAAAGGCAGAGAAACATCACCTGAAAGGGGATTTGCTTGAGCGCATCTAAGATTCTTTTTGAATTCATACCACAAACTCCATTTTCCGTGCGGGTTATTTATGATTAATATCATACAATAATTGCGGCAATTTGTCAATATTCAAACCGCAAAATCAGCAAAAATTGTTCAGGAATAATATCTGATGTCGGCAACGACCTTGCCGAGAACCGAAAGCTCCTTCGTATAAATAGGCTCCATGGTGCGGTTTTCCGGCTGCAGCCTGAAGCGGTCTTTTTCGCGGTAAAAGGTTTTAACGGTCGCTTCGTCTCCGAGCAGCGCTACCACGATATCCCCATCGTCGGCGACCGGCGTTCTTTCAACCACTACGATATCTCCGTCGAGTATTCCGGCTTCGATCATACTTGTTCCGCGAATACGAAGGGCAAATAACCGCCCGCCGAAAGATGAAGCACTGCCACCCGAAGGAGTAAAATCGATATACTCTTCTCCGCTGAGATCCTCCGATGCCAAAATCGGCAGTCCCGCCGCAACATCTCCGATCAGCGGCACTCTTATGCTATTTCGCTCTGCCGGATCGGCTTTCGTGCGTATTGAACGGCTCTTTCCGTCTTCCTTCTCGAGATACCCTTTTTCCCCAAGCCTTTTTATATAGGAAAACACCGTAGATGTGCTTTTTATCCCTGTCTCTGCGCATATATCCCTCACCGACGGCGGATATCCGTTAAGCCTCGTCGCGGATATGACAAATTCAAGAATTGCGCGTTCTTTATCCGTAAGCGGCTTCTTCATATATGTTACTCCTTTGCTGATAAAATAAGGGTCATCGGCAAGTATTATAGCAGATAAAATTTCAAAAATCAAACATTTGTTTTTTCTTTTTCGACCGAAACGGCAATGTTTACAATTCTTTAACATATCGAAGTCGTAAAATATGTTAACAAACTGTAAAATAGAAAATTCAGTGGAGTTTGGTATTGAAAAGTTGATTTTTCGGGTATATAATCTAACATAGGAAAAATTGGTTTTCTAAGTTTTCTGATTTCAACACAAAACATAGGAGGGCACTATGACAAACAACAAATACGTTCTTTCATGGGTTAACGAGATGGCCGAAATGACCAATCCCGCCAAGATCGTATGGATCGACGGAAGCGAGGAACAGGCAGACGCACTTCGCGCTGAGGCTTGCTCAACCGGCGAAATGATAAAGCTTAACGAGAAGCTTCTCCCCGGCTGCTACCTGCATCGTACCGCGGTAAACGACGTGGCTCGCGTCGAGGGACGCACCTTCATCTGCACCCGAAAGAAAGAGGACGCAGGAAACATCAACAACTGGATGGATCCCAAGGAATGCTATGCAAAGCTTACCAAGCTCTACACGGGTTCTATGACCGGAAAGACCATGTATGTAATTCCCTACTCCATGAGTATAGTCGGATCTCCTTTCGCAAAATACGGAATCGAGCTCACCGACTCCATTTATGTAGTTCTGAATATGCTTATAATGACCCGCGTCGGAAATAATGTTCTCGATGCTCTCGGCGATGATGCCGGATTTATAAAGGGACTTCACGCGAAGGCAGATCTCGACGAAGAGAACCGTTATATCTGCCATTTCCCGGAGGACAACACCATCTGGAGCATCAACTCCGGATACGGCGGAAACGTTCTTCTCGGAAAGAAGTGCTTCGCTCTCCGTATTGCATCCTATCTCGGACGCAAGGAAGGCTGGATGGCAGAGCATATGCTCATTCTCGGCATTGAAACTCCCGAAGGCGAGCTCAAGTATATCAGCGCAGCTTTCCCGTCTGCGTGCGGAAAGACCAACCTTGCTATGCTTATTCCCCCAGAGATCTACAAGAAGAAGGGATATAAGGTATGGTGCGTAGGTGACGATATTGCATGGCTCCGCGTCGGCGAGGACGGAAGACTTTGGGCAGTAAACCCCGAGAACGGCTTCTTCGGAGTTGCTCCCGGAACAAACAGCAAGTCCAACCCCAACGCACTTGCTACCACTCAGCGTGACACCATCTTCACCAACGTTGTTCACGATCTCGACAACAACACCGTTTGGTGGGAAGGCCTCAACGACAATCCGCCGTCAAACGCTATCGACTGGCGCGGAAACAAGTGGGATATCAGCATGTACAACAAGAACGACAAGAGCACCTGCGGCGCTCATCCCAATTCCCGCTTTACCGCAAAGGCAATCAACTGCCCCTGCCTCTCTTCCGAATTCAACAACCCGAAGGGTGTGCCGATTTCCGCGATCGTATTCGGAGGGCGCCGTGCAAAGACTGCTCCGCTGGTATATCAGTCTACAAGTTGGCAGAACGGAACCTTTGTCGGATCGATCATGGCATCCGAAACTACGGCAGCAGCCTCCGGTGCAGTCGGTGTAGTACGCCGCGATCCTATGGCAATGCGTCCGTTTACCGGATATGACATGGGTGACTACTTCGGTCATTGGCTCGAGATGGGCAAGAACATCCCCAATCCTCCGAAGATCTTCCATGTAAACTGGTTCCGCACCGACGCAGACGGTCACTTCATTTGGCCCGGATTCGGCGACAATATGCGTGTTCTCCTTTGGATTCTCGCGCGCTGCGAGGGCAAGGTAGACGCAAGAGAGACCGCAATCGGCTATGTTCCCTACGCAAAAGACATCAACATCGAAGGACTCGACATCACCGAAGACACCGTAAACGAGCTTCTCTCGGTAGATAACGAAGCTTGGCTTGCGGATGTTGAAAATATCAAAGAATTCTACGATATAATCGGCGGCACCGTACCTTGCGAACTGCGCGAAGAACTTTCCGCTCTCAAGGCAAGACTTTCAAAATAATATAGTTGGTGAAAGAAAGAGGAGCGGTAAATATTTTCTTTATCGCTCCTCTTTTTTGACGTAAGAAAGGTTATATAATGACTGTTTTTTCAGTTATCACCTTGCTCGGAGGATTGGCGTTTTTTCTATACGGTATGCATGTTATGTCCTCCGGACTTGAAAAAATGTCGGGAAGTAAGCTTGAAAAGATACTTAAACGGGCGACCGACAACAGGTTCACGGCTCTTGCTCTCGGCGCCGGAATAACTATTGCGATCCAATCTTCTTCGGCAATGACCGTCATGCTCGTCGGTCTTGTAAATTCGGGTATAATGAAGCTCGGACAGACGATCGGTGTCATAATGGGCTCAAACATAGGAACTACGCTTACCGCATGGATACTTTCCGTTGCCGGAATTGAAAGCGACAATATTCTTGTAAATCTTCTTAAGCCTGAAAATTTCGCTCCTATATTCGCTCTTGTGGGAATCATACTGGTCATGATGTCCAAGGACAAGCGTAAACAGGATGTTGGCACGATAATGCTCGGATTTGCCGTGCTTATGTCCGGAATGACCCTCATGAGCGATGCAATGAAACCGCTTGCGGATTCTCCCGATTTTTCGTCCGTGCTTACAAGTTTCTATTCCCTTCCCCTCGCTCCGATACTCGGCGTCGCCGTCGGTGCGATTTTCACGGGAATCATACAGAGCTCCGCCGCATCGGTAGGCATTCTTCAGGCGCTTTCTCTAACGGGAAATATCACTTTCGGAATGGCTCTTCCCGTTATAATGGGACAAAACATCGGTACCTGTGTCACCGCAATAATTTCAAGTATAGGTGTAAACAAAAACGCAAAACGGGTATCGGTAATCCACATTCTTTTCAACCTTATCGGAACAGTAGTTTTCCTGATACTCTTCTCCGGTCTTAATCTCATTTTCAAATTTAATTTTCTCAACAACGCCATCTCTCCTGTCGGAATTGCGGCAGTCCACAGCGTATTCAATATAGCCACCACCGCGATCCTGTTCCCATTTGCAAAATCTCTTGAAAAAATGTCCACCTTTATTGTACGCGATTCCGAACATAAAGAGAAATACGAATTTCTTGATGAGCGTCTTATTTCAACTCCTTCGTTTGCAATTTCGGAATGTACAAACCGCACTGTAAAAATGGCGGAGATAGCACGCGATACGATCAAAGACGCGATAAGCCTTTTTGAAAAGTACAGTGCCAAAAAGGTTGACCGCATTCTTAAAAACGAAGATGAACTCGACATGTATGAGGACAAGCTCGGAACATATCTTGTGAAAATCTCGTCAAAGGACGTCTCCGACAAAGATAGCCGTCAGATATCGAAAATGCTCCATACGATCGGAGATTTCGAACGTCTCGGAGATCATGCGGTGAACATACTTAAAAGTGCTCAGGAAGTACACGAAAAAGGTCTTTCGTTCTCGGATAAGGCAAAAGAAGATCTTCGCAATCTTACAAACGCTTTAATTGAGATACTCGACCTCACCTACGATTCCTTCAGCACAAACGACGTTGAAAAGGCTTCGTCCGTCGAGCCTCTCGAGCAGGTTATCGACCGCTTGGTAGCCGAAGTCAAGACAAGTCATATATCCCGTCTGCAGACCGGAGAATGTACGATCGAAATGGGATTTGTGCTTTCGGATCTTCTTAACAATTACGAGAGAGTTTCGGATCACTGTTCGAACATCGCCGTCACCCTGATCGAGGTTGAACAAGGAAGCTATGATACTCACAGCTATCTGAACAGCGTGAAGGACATGAGCGACGAAGGCTTCAATAATGAATACCGCAAATACAAAAACAAATACCTCAGTTAATCTTATATAGGTCTTGAAAGCAGTCGGATTCTTCCGACTGCTGTTGTTTTAATACGGTAAATGCGTCGAAAATGCCGTAAAATTCATAAAAACGCTTGACAAGCACTCTCGAATCTGATATACTATGTAAAGTGTTATGCTTTACAGCTTTCGGAGGCTATTTATGTTTGAAAAGGATATGCGGATCGCCGCACTTATCGACATATACGGCTCGCTTTTGACGGATCGCAAACGCGAAATCATTGATATGTACTACAACGACGACTATTCCCTTTCCGAAATATCGGAAAACACCGGGATCTCGCGTCAGGGAGTCCGTGATTCCATAAAGAAAAGCGAAGCTGAACTCACGGAGCTCGACGAAAAGCTCGGTCTTTTCAAAAGCATAAACGCTTTCAACGAATTCAGAACCGAATTTGCCGAAGATATGGAGAAAGCCTGTTCTCTTGAGGGAAACGCGATGCGCAAGGTCATTCTTGATCTTGCAGCAAAGCTTCGGCAAAAGGATTTCATAACAGATATCGCCAAGTATTGAAAGGAGGCTCCATGTTTCAGAATCTCTCCGACAAGCTTGCAAACGCATTCAGTAAATTCAGAAACAAAGGAAAGCTCACGGAAGCCGATGTCCGGGAAGGAATGCGTGAGGTTAAGCTTGCGCTTCTCGAGGCAGACGTTAACTTTAAAGTTGTACGCGAATTCATAAAAAAGGTCACCGAACGTGCAGTCGGAGCCGAGGTTTTGGAAAGCCTTGTTCCGTCGCAGCAAATAATAAAGATAGTCAACGAGGAGCTTGTTGAGCTTATGGGAAAATCCCAGGCTAAGCTCGAAATTTCCTCAAAACCGCCTACAATAGTGATGATGGTAGGTCTTCAGGGCTCCGGTAAAACCACGCATTCCGGAAAGCTTGCGGGAATGTACAAGAAGCAAGGCAAAAATCCCCTTCTTGTCGCCTGTGATATTTACAGACCTGCAGCGATAAAACAGCTCGAGGTAGTCGGAGAAACTCTCGGAATTCCGGTGTTTCAAATGGGAACCGAATCCCCGGTAAAGATCGCATCGGAAGCCGTAAAATATGCCGATAAAAACGGATACGATATGGTGTTTCTCGACACCGCCGGACGCCTGCACGTCGATGAAGTACTCATGCAGGAGCTTTCGGATATAAAGAAAGCCGTAAATCCGACGGAAATTCTTCTCGTGGTTGATTCCATGACAGGTCAGGATGCAGTCAATGTGGCTGAATCCTTCAACGAGCTTTTGGATATCACCGGCGTTATACTCACCAAGCTTGACGGTGATACCCGCGGCGGTGCCGCCCTTTCGGTAAGATACGTTACGGGAAAGCCGATAAAGTTCGTCGGAACGGGCGAAAAGCTTGACATGATCGAGCCTTTTTATCCCGACAGAATGGCTTCGAGAATACTCGGCATGGGCGATGTGCTCTCGCTTATTGAAAAGGCGGAACAGTCGTTCGATCAGAAAAAAGCCGAGGAAATGGAGAAAAAGCTTCGTGAGGCCTCGTTTACTCTCACCGATTATCTCGAACAATTCCGTCAGATAAAGAATATGGGCAATATAAAAGATATATTGGCCATGCTTCCCGGTATGTCATCTGCGGTCAAAGATGCCGATATCGATGACCGTGCACTCAGCCGTACCGAGGCCATCATTTTGTCTATGACGGTCAGAGAGCGCGAGCATCCGGAAATACTCAATGCTTCGCGCAAGAAGCGTGTCGCGGCAGGCTCCGGAACTTCCGTCGAAGAAGTTAACCGCCTCCTCAAGCAGTACGAGCAGATGAACAAAATGATGAAACAGTTCATGGGCAACGGACGAAAAGGCAAAAAGGGACGGATGAAGCTTCCGTTCAGAATATAATCCACAGTCAAAATATTGCTTCACGCAATTTGAAAATACTTTTAATATTTAAGGAGAAATGAAAAATGGCAGTAAAAATCAGACTCAGAAGAATGGGCGCAAAGAAGGCTCCCTTCTACCGCGTTGTAGTTGCGGATTCCCGCTCACCCCGTGACGGACGTTTTATCGAAGAAGTAGGTTTCTACGATCCGATGAAGGAGCCCGTTGAGATCAAGCTTGATGCCGAAAAAATTCAGAAATGGATCGGAAACGGTGCGCAGCCCACTGATACCGTTCGTGCCCTTCTTGTAAAGAGCGGCGTTATCAGCAAATAAACAGGTGACCAGATGATAGATGTTAACACTCTGCTTTGCGATATGGTAAAAGCGATTGTTGACAATCCGGATGAAGTCAGCGTCACCGAGACGGTCGAGGGAGACTCTATTATACTTAACCTGAACGTTGCTGAGGGTGACGTGGGCATGGTTATCGGAAAGCACGGAAACATCGCCCGCTCAATCAGGACTGTTATCAAGGCAGCCGCAAAGTCAACAGACAAAAAGATCTCGGTTGAAATCAATTAAAAAACAGCTTCTGCAAGTGAAAAACATCATTTGCAGAAGCTGTTTTATTATGCATGAATGAGAAAATTCCGGTATGTCCCGCAATGCACTCGCACAAGTTCTTTTTTCTCGTACATCCTGACTATATTGACAGATTTAATCACAAAAAATTCAAGTTCTATTCCCAACGGAAGAAACGAATAGCAAGGATGGTACAAAGCGCGGTGACTCCTACCATTACACAAAGCGGCAGCAGGATGCTGCCCGTGCCGATACCCAAAAATGTATTTTTCATCATCGTAAGTCCCTGCGTCAGCGGGAAAACGCTGACGATCTTCTGCATCGCCTTTGGCATAACCTCAATCGGCAGCGTTGTGCCGGAAAAGATCAGCATGGGGAAATAGAGAATCGAGGCAATGACGCTTGCCTGCTTGGTGTCCTTTGCCACGCCGCCTGCCAGCATACCGATGGACAGGGTCGAGAGCATGGTAAGTGCCCAGCTCCCAAGGAAAGTGAGAAGCGAACCATGCAGCCGCACTCCCCACAAAAGTGCCGCAACTGACAGCGTTGCAAGGGACACAGCACAGTAGACGATATACATGGTGAGCTCAACGCCCAGAATGAATACCGGGCTGACCGGCGTGACACGCAGCCGCTTGAGGATCTTCATCTCTCGAAGGTCTGATACTGCCAGCGGCAGACCCATAAGTCCGCTTGCACAAATAGCAACTGCGCTGACGGCTCCGAAAGACTGCTCCATGAATGTATAGTCCGCACCGTCATAGGCAGGCTTTGTGCCGTAAATGATACCAAGGATGATAAAGATCACAAGCGGCATGATGATGGCGAAGATTGGCATATTCATATCTCGCAGGCTGAGCTTCAGTTCTGTTTTCAGAAAAGTGAAAAAGCGTTTCATTCGTCCGCCTCCTCATCCGAAAGCTGCAAATAAGCATCTTCAAAGCGTTCACAGCCACATTGTGACTTTGCCTGCTCCACGGTTCCGCTGAAAATGGGAGTACCCTTTTTCAAAATGCAGATTTCATCGCACAGCGCCTCAACTTCATCCATAAAGTGAGAAGTCAGGAAAATCGTAAGACCCTGTTCTTTTAAGCCCTCCAGCGTTTTCCATACGCCGCGCCGTGCCTTTGCATCAAGCCCGGTGGTCAACTCATCGAGAAACACCAGCTCCGGCTGCGGGATCAGCGCCAGTACGATAAAAAGACGCTGGCGTTCACCGCCCGAAAGACCTTTGACCGGTGTGTTTGCCTTATCCCCAATACCGAACTGCTCACAGAGCTTGCACCAATCGGCAGGGCTGCGGTAAAGGCTTGCGGTTTCCTCGCAAAGTTCGGAAACCTTGATTTCTTTCTGATAGTCGCCCTCCTGAAACTGCACGCCGACTCGCTTAAAAAGTGTGCGGCGTTTCTTCTTTGGGTCTATTCCAAGCAGACGCACGGTTCCGCTATCTGCCTGTTTTGTGCCGAGCATACATTCGATCGTGGTGCTTTTTCCGGCACCGTTGGCACCGAGCAGTCCGAATACCGTTCCGCTCTTCACGGAGAGATTCAGATGATTGACCACCGTTTTGCCATTATAGGTTTTGGTCAGTCCTTCTACAAAAACAGCTTCGCTCATTCCGAAATCCTCCTGACTGCCCGCAGCTCGATATAGCCGCGCCCGCCACGGGGTTCAAGCTGGATACGAGGGTTCTCGTCGTCCCAGCGGTAGCCGACGATGGACGGATCATAGCTGTCCATCGCCGCCTGCACGGTGCGGATGGCTTCGCAGTAGTCCTCCTCGCGGAAGGGCTGACCCTGAAACATCAGATATTCCGCCTCAGGCAGACGAATGGTGTCGAAGCCCTCCGGGACCATCCCCATATAATCGGTTTCGACCTCCACGCCCTGCACATAGGTGGAGGTGTTCGGCTTTTTGTACTTTTCGGGCAGCCACATGGAAACCGGCTCTCCGCAGAGCGATTTCATGCTCATGAGTATGCCCCAGACATCGCAGCTAACTTCCTCACAGTAGGGGAAATAGTCTGCCGCCTGCCTGCCGCGTTTGATGATACACAGGCGCGGCA